>UMEY01016342.1_pt1 | contig 12511 bp, 9 predicted proteins | sample 1964881 | NCBI WGS metagenome assembly UMEY01 (sample SAMEA4836033, study PRJEB28245) | human gut metagenome | biome: gut microbiome; material: fecal sample | place: Denmark | collected 2008 | reverse complement strand
ACCCCGCAGGGGACTTACTTGATTTGGTTAAAAAAAGGAATCTGCATACAGAATTAATAGATCCGAATGTATAATTAGAAAAAAAGCCTCTGGAACAATTCCAGAGGCTTCATACGTGCGTTAGAGGATTCGAACCCCCGACCTTTTGGTCCGTAGCCAAACGCTCTATCCAGCTGAGCTAAACGCACATCTTTGTTGCTTTTCCTTTGTGATATTTCGTATCACCGCTGCAACAATATGTATGATACTCTAAGACCTATAAAATGTCAAGGGTTTTTTGAAAGTTTTTTTATTTTTTTTCAAAAATATTTTTTATTGCTATTTTTGATGCAAAAGCAACAGTTTTCTAGTTTCTTCTCAGTGCCTCGATGGGGCTGAGTTTGGCTGCTTTTCTTGCCGGGTAGATTCCGAAGAATACACCTACTGCACAGGAGAACAATGTTGCCGCCAGGATGGTTCCCAAACTGATCCCTGGTGTGATGGTGGTTCCCATGCTGCTGCCGATCACCGCACAGATCACATGTCCCCCTGCGATGCCAAGGACAATGCCGATCAGGCCACCCATGATGGTCAGGATCGCTGCCTCAGCAAGGAACTGAAGCATAATGGAAGAAGTCTTTGCCCCAAGGGATTTACGGATACCGATCTCTCTGGTGCGCTCTGTGACGGACACCAGCATGATGTTCATAACACCAATACCGCCTACCAGAAGGGAAATTCCCGCAACAAAAGAAATAAATGCGGTGACCATTCCAAGCATCTGGTTCATGGATTTCATGATATCCTGGAAACTCTGTACCTGGAAATAATCGTCTCCGGCACAATGATGGCGTCTTTCCAGAAGATTTACGATCCGGTCTGCCACCACCTGGGAATCCAGATTTTTGTCTGCCTGAACTGTGATCTGATAGAACTCACCGGTACTTCCTGTAAAATCGTCCATGGCCGTATAAGGCACGTTAATGGACACAGGCATACCGTCATAAGTGTAGCTGACAAAAGTACCGTTCTCCTTCTGCGTGGTAACTCCGCAGATACGAAATGTCTTGGTCAGATCATAACAGGTGACATCCAGTGTCATTCCCACGACATCATCCGTTCCAAAAAGCCGCTTCGCGTCGGCATCTGAGATCACACAGACATTTTTTCCCTCTTCAACCTCTTTCTGTCCGAAGTAACTTCCATACTTCACAGAAGCATTGTCCACCAGTTTGGCGTCCTGCGCCTCACCGGTTACTGTAAGATTAAAATCGCCTTTTCCGGTTACTGTCTCTCCTGTATAGGAATCTGAAACATTAACACCTTCCACACCATCCAGATCCCGGACCGCATCAATATCCTCAGGCTGGATCCAGACATCATCTGCGGTGGCATCATCGCTGCAGTACACCGCAATCTGGCCGCCGCCGATATCATCGATCTCACTGTTCATCTGATTCTTGGTTCCTTCACCGATGGAAACAATGGCGATCACCGATGCAATACCGATAATGATACCCAGCATGGTAAGAAACGATCTTCCCTTATTTGCCATGATGTTGTGGATCGCCATTTTGATGTATTCATAAATATTACTCATTGGCAGTCTCCCCTGTCTCTGCTGCACTGTCACCATCTGCAGGTGCTGCTTCTGCCGTCATTCCCTCTTCCAGAGAACCCAGATCCTCGATGACCTCATCGCCTGCTTTGATTCCATCTGTGATCTCAACAGAATCCTCAGAACTGATTCCTGTAGTGATGTCCTGTCTTGTGATCACGCCGTCTTTCAGTACATAACAGAAAGAGCCATCTTTACCAATATTTACCACTCCTGCCGGAAGTGTTACTACATTTTCAGCCTTTTCCGCATAGATCTTCACCTTTGCGTCAACGCCGAGGAAAATATCTTTATCCGGTTTATCAATACTGACAGTAGCTGCGATCAGAGTAGATCCCTTCTCGTTTGTTGTAGCAATATGGCTGATCTTCGTTACCTTGCCGGTATATTTCTTATCACCGATGGTAATATCCGCAGTCTGGCCTTCTTTTACCTTTGCATAATCATACTTGGATACATTGATGTCCACACTGACTTTATCTGTGTTCTGCAGGGTAAAAAGCTCCATTCCCTGTGTCACTGCTGCTCCCTGCTGCACTGCAGACTTGGAAATAACGCCGTTAAAATCTGCCGTGATACCTTTTTTTCCTTCCGCAACAAGTTCTTTTGCAGATTTGGCATCCAGTTCTGTAAGATTATTGCTGACTCTCAGCTTCTCTTTTTCTTCCTTTGTAAGGCTGGTAGAATCTGCCTCTGCAATGGATTTCTGTGTGGCAAGATCGGACTGAAGATCTGCCAGATCAGAACTTGCCTGATCAATGGCATTCTCAATTCCTGAAGTATCCACAGATGCACCTGTGGAAGCAGCGGATGCACTTCCCTGGTCTGTCAGATCCTGTCCATCGTCCTGTGTTCCGTCTGTAACAAAATCTTCCCCTCCGGCACTGCTGTAATCCGAATATTCCGGCATTTTCGGCTGAGCCGCCTTTTTATCCTCGTAAGCTTCTTTTGCCTCCTGGCAATTGATCTCGGCCTGGCTTCTTGTGTTCTCCGCTTCATCCAGTGCCTGCGCGTTCTCATCACTCTGGTCTGCCTGCCACTGGGCAAAAGCCATCTGGTAATTATTATCCGCCTGGTTATACTCGCTCTGCGCCTTAATATAGGCAGCATTCAGCTCGCCCAGTTCTTTCTGATACTGAGGAAGCGTTTCATTCTGATATGTAGTAAGCGCTGCCGCATATGCTCTCTGGATTTCTGCCTCCTGGGCTGCCTGAGCATCGGCTTTTGCCTGGGCTTCCGCCTGAGCCTGGGCCTGTGCGTCTGCTGCTGCCTGCGCCTGCACAGATGCCAGCTGAGATTTCAGTGATGCCAGATAGTTCTGCTTATCTTTCACCTGCTGCTCCAAACTGGAAACTTTTGATTTGGCGGTATCCTGTTTCTGCTGTGCCTCATCGGATTTATTGATGGAATTTTTGTAATCATATTCTCCGGATTTCACATTCAGTTCTGCCTTCTGATTATCTCTCTCCAGATCTTTCAGCTCAAATTCCACAAGTTTTGTACCCTTTGAGACGGAATCCCCTTCTGCAAAAGATACTTTTTTTATCTGTGCGTTTACCGGTGAATAAAAAGTTTTCTGTTCATCACTGACCACCGTTCCGGTTGCATCCACAATTTCTTCCACATCTCCGGTCTCCGCCTTTGTAACCGAAACCTGAGGAAGCTGTGCCTCGCCGCGGCTTCCTCCTGATACTGCGTAAAAACCGCCTGCCACAACTGCCACTGCCGCTACACCGATTACAATCTTTTTTCCTTTTTTCATTTCTGTTAAGCCTCCTCGACGAATTCCTCATTAATCATATCTGATTCAATTTTTCCATCCATGATACGAACCACCCGTTTGGCCTGAGCCGCGATTCCATTATCATGGGTGATCAGGATCAACGTTTCTCCGGATCTGTGCATTCCCTTCAGAATCTCCATAATTTCCCTGCTGGATGCAGAATCCAGATTTCCGGTAGGTTCATCCGCCAGAATTACAGGGGGCTTGGCCGCAATCGCTCTTGCAATGGCCACACGCTGCTGCTGTCCGCCCGACATTTCGTTTGGCTTATGATCCATACGCTTCTCAAGTCCGACTTTTTTGAGGGATTCCACAGCAAGCTTTCTTCTTGTTTTCCGGTCGATCCCACGATAGATAAGAGGAAGCTCCACATTTTCTATTGCGGTAAGATTCGCGATCAGGTTAAAACCCTGAAAGATAAATCCGATCTCTTTATTTCGAACCACCGAGAGATCATTATCTTTCATTGTGGATACGTCTGTTCCATTCAGATAATATTTCCCGGAGGTGGGAACATCCAGACAGCCCAGCATGTTCATAAATGTAGATTTTCCGGAACCGGACTGTCCGATAATTGCCACAAATTCACCTTTATGTATTTCCAGATTCACATGATCCAGCGCCCGCACTTCATTTTCTCCGGGATTGTAAACTTTGCACAGATCCACTACCCGTACCAATGCTTCTTCCATAATTAAACTACTCCTTCTAAAGTAAACCAGTCTCAGGCAAGCTCTATCCACTGCTTATTGCTTTTCGCAACCCCGCAGGGGACTTACTTGATTTGGTTAAAAAATACAGAGCGAAGTCTGCAGGGGATACTGCTGTTTATCGGCGGAATGATCCGCACCCAAACAGCAGCAGGCAGACTGCTCTGTCCTTTCCGGGAAAACCCCGCTCATTGATCTGTAACGAAAAGATCACCGGAATGTCTTCAGAACTGACGCATTTTTATGCATCAAGTAAAAATGCCTTATACGCTTTATATGCCTCATACACGTCCGCCTTGCTGGTAACTTCCCACGGAGCATGCATACTCAGCACAGCCACGCCACTGTCAATGACTTCCATTCCGTAAAGCGCCGCAATATAAGCGATGGTTCCGCCGCCGCCAAAATCGACTTTTCCAAGCTCTGCTGTCTGAAAAGCGACATCATGATCATCAAAGATCCTGCGTACTCTCGCCACATACTCTGCATTGGCATCGTTGGAACCGGATTTTCCTCTTGCTCCGGTGAACTTGTTGAGAACAATACCGCGTCCCAGATATGCTGCGTTCTTTTTCTCAAAAGCCTCTGCATAGGCCGGATCATAACCTGCGCTCACGTCAGAAGAAAGCATGCTGGAATTACGAAGTGCGCGTCTCAGGGCAAGCTCGGAATAGCATCCCATTCCATCCAGAAGCTCTGCCACACTGTTCTCAAAAAATCTGGACTGCATACCTGTGGCACCAACGCTTCCAATCTCTTCCTTATCTACAAGGAGACAACAGCCGGTACGCTTCGGTGTCTCTTCCATCTCCAGCATTGCCGCAAGGGAAGTATAGGCGCATACGCGGTCATCCTGTCCGTATGCCGCGATCATACTGCGGTCAAGTCCACAGTCTCTGGCTTTTCCTGCCGGAACGATCTCCAGCTCTGCGGAAAGAAAATCTTCCTCTTCAATACCATATTTCTCATTCAGGATATTCAGAACATTCTGTTTCACAGCATCTTTTTTGTTATCATCCGGAAGATCCGCAAGAGGTCTGCTGCCGATCAGGATATCCAGTTTCTCGCCCTCAATAACCTCAGCAGCCTTCTTCTGGAGCTGTTTTCCGGAAAGGTGGATCAGAAGATCAGTGATGTAAAGTACCGGATCTTCCTCATCCTCACCAATGCTGACCGCCACAACACTGCCGTCCTTCTTTGCAACAACACCATGCATGGCAAGTGGAAGTGTCACCCACTGATATTTCTTCACACCGCCATAATAATGAGTATCCAGATAAGCAAGGTCTGTATCCTCATACAGCGGATTCTGCTTCACATCCAGCCTCGGTGAGTCAATATGTGCACAGAGAATGCTCATGCCTCCGGAAAGTTCTTCATATCCTACATGAAACAGAGCAATAATCTTCTTCATTCCTACCGCATAAACCTTATCACCGGCTTTGATCTTCTCGCCTTTTTTGATCTTGGACTCAAGGGATTCGTATCCGGCAGCTTCTGCTTCCTTCACGATCTCTGCGACACATTCACGCTCTGTTTTTCCTTTATCCAGAAATTCTCTGTAGGCTTTCGCAAGCTTCTCCATTTCTGCCTCTTCTGCTTCCTTATAGGAGAGCCACGCATTTCTTCTTTCCATCTTCATGTTCCACCTTTCTTTATAATTTCTGACAGATACCGTTTCTCATCATATTATCTGCAATCTGTCTACTATTATAGGTCAAACACTTATGAATTTCCACCGCAATTGATGTTCTTTACAAAATCTTTATGATTCGTTATAGTAGTTCTTAAGAATTGGTCCTGTCTGACCTGGCCAGGGCAAAGGAGGAATCAACATGCAATCATCTGCTCAGTTAAAAGAGCTTCTTCACAGCATCAACCGCAAAAGCTATCCCGCATACAAGTCCCTGCGGGGTGCATACCAGTTTGACCGTTATATTTTATCCATTGACCACGTACAGGGAGATCCTTTTGCCTCTCCGTCTCATATCAGCGTGAAACTTTCCCACCGGGACACCAAATTTCCGGAAGAATATTATAAGGATTCCCTGACCCGCATCACGCTGGGGGATTTTCTGAACCGCCAGTTTGAACAGCAGGTAAATCATTATACCTTCCGTGCAAAAGGATCCGGAAAAAGCGGCCTGATCTCAGTCAGTCACTGTGGTCAGGAGGTTCTTGCACGTACCGCCTGCGAGATTACGGAAAAAGGCATCACTGCCCGTTTTTTCATTGGTTTCCCGGCCAATGGCAGAACCATCAACTCCCCCGAACTGGAAAAAATCCTCTTCGATTTTCTCCCGGTCTGCGTGCATAAAGCGTTCTTTTACCGGAACCTTGATGCCGACCGTCTGAAAGAAGCGATCGAGCTTGCCGAAGACCAGGAATATATCCGCCGGGAACTTGCGAAGCGTTCCCTGGCTGCCTTTGTAAACGATGGGGCCATCCTTCCCAGGGAAAGCGGCATCTCTTCCCGCCCGATGAAAAATTCCGTTCCCTTTGTTTCTCCGGAAAACCTGCGAATTTCCATGGATCTGCCCCACAGAGGAACCATCACAGGCATGGGCATTCCCTGCGGCATCACATTGATCGTAGGCGGCGGCTACCATGGCAAATCTACCTTGCTTAACGCACTGGAACTGGGTATTTACAACCATATTTCCGGTGATGGCCGTGAATATGTCATTACCGATTCCTCTGCCCAGAAGCTCCGCTCTGAGGATGGCCGTTTTATCAAAGACGTAGATATTTCTCTTTTTATCAACGATCTTCCAAACAAAAAAGACACCCTCTGCTTTTCTACAGAGGATGCCAGCGGCAGCACTTCCCAGGCTGCCGGGATCGTGGAAAGTATGGAAGCCGGAAGTAAAGTGTTTCTTCTTGACGAGGATACTTCTGCCACCAACTTTATGGTACGGGATTCTTTCATGCAGCGTGTGATCTGCAGGGAAAAAGAGCCCATCACTCCATTTCTGGAACGTGCACGGGATCTCTATGAAAAGGCAGGGATCTCCACCATTCTGGTTGCAGGAAGTTCCGGAGCATTTTTCCACATTGCGGATACTGTGATCCAGATGGATAATTATCATCCCGTGGATATCACAGAAATTACCGGAAAGCTCTGTCAGGAATATCCTCTCTCAGACGTTGAAACACCTGCGTTCCGTCTGCCGGAAAGCCATCGCATCATGACCAGGTCCAAAGCGGCTCCATCCCGCCACAGCCGTCCCGGACAGCCGGAAAGACTGAAAACCAAAGTTCATGGCAAAGACGGCTTCTCTCTTGGAAAAACCGAAGTAGACCTCCGCTATGTGGAGCAGCTGATCGACTCCGAGCAGACAGCATCTCTGGCATTGCTTCTGAAGTATGCCTGTGAACATCTCATCGACGGAAAACGTACTCTGCCGGAGATCGTCACTTATCTGGATTCCCAGCTGAAAAAACAGGGATTATCATTCTTCTCGGAAGGAAGTTATATTTCATGTGGTTATGCCATGCCCCGGATCCAGGAGATCTATTCCTGTTTCAACCGTTACAGAAGACCGTAACTGCCCTCTACATCCACACGACCAGTAATCTTAACAAAACAAAAAAACGTTGCCGGTTAACATTGGAAACTTTTATCTCCTCTGTCATCCGGCAACATTTTTCTGTAAATCAAAACCACCGTCCTGTCGGCTCTGTCTTGCCAACGGAACGGTGGTTTATCTTCATACATATTTTAGGGAAAGGAAAGAGTTTTTCTTAAGAGCTTCTGTTCTCTTAAGATGTTTATATCATACAGGATAAATGTGAGGGAAATTTGTACAATTTCTAATAAATTTATAAATTTTATTAACGAAGTCTAATCATTTCCCAAAATAATCCTGTCGGCCGTTATTTTCTGTCGTATTCCGGAAAATTCCCGAAATATTACAGCCGTCTTTTTTCATCCTTAATCATGTCTCTGCTCTTTGTTATCATAGGTCTCACAGAATCTGGCAGCAAAAGACGGCGTCTCCTGATGAGCATACAGATGTGAAATATCACCAAAAGAACTCATACGGAAGGATGCGATTCCTTTTCTTCGCTCTTCCGTCACAATAGTGCTCACCGATGATGGCGCCGCACAGAAATTCTGCAGCATTACCAGTGGAGAAATGCTGAGAAGATAACTGATCAGCACACAGCTTACTCCGAAATGACAGAAAAATACAAGGGTATCCTCGTTGGCTTTTTCCGCTCTGTAGTAATGGCCCTCACGCACATAACCATGTTCTGCCAGAACTTTATCAAAATTCTGTGTGACCCAGTCATACTCTTCTTTCATTTTTCCTTCTCGCAGGATATCATTATCCCACCAGCGGTCAAAGCTGTAGAAATTCTCGATCTTTGTCCAGTCCTCAGGAAGCCAGTCCCAGGGAATGATCTTTTCTCCGTGCACATCCGGTCTTCTGATCTTCACATCAAATTCTCTGAGCCACTTGCATTCTGTGGCTGTTCTTCCGTTTTTCTTAAGTGTGCAGGATGCGGTATCCTTTGCTCTTCCAAGTGGCGAGACATAAAAATCCCTGACATCAAGAGCAGCGATCTTCTCGGAAAGGAATTCCGCCTCTTTCCAGCCCTTTTCGGTCAGGGAATCTATTGTGTAATCCGGGTCGCCATGTCGTATAAAAAGTAATTTCATCTTTCTGATATCCTCCATTTTATAACCTGGATTTCCATTATATTCTTATTTTTTCAGTTGTCAATTCCTGATGTCCTCTGTGGCAGATCTTTTTAAGCCTGATCTGCAGCATTTTCTTTTACAGATTCCTGCTGTTCTCTCAGCTCATGAACTGCTCTCTTCAGTGCCTGAAAGCTCTCTTCACTGATAATATGCTCAATCCTGCAGGCATCATGAAGTGCTGTTTTTTCGTGCACTCCCAGCATCATCAGCCAGGATGAAATCAGCTGGTGGCGTTCGTATACTTTGTCTGCGATCTTATGTCCTTCTTCTGTCAGGCGGATATCTCCGTTATCTGCTACTGTGATGAGATTTTTCTGGCGGAGATTCTTCATGGCAACGCTGACACTTGGTTTCTTAAAGCCCATTTCTGCCGCAATATCCACAGCTCTTACAAGCGAACTCCTATTTCCAAGAATCAGGATCGTCTCCAGATAATCTTCCGATGATTCATTTGATCTCATTCTGTTTACACCTCCCTCGGTTTGTTAAAACTAACCAAGTTAATCATAGCATACTTTGAGCAAATGAGCAATGGTTTTCACAGAAAAAAAGCCTGACAGCTCAAAGCTGCCAGGTCTTTACTGCTTTCTGCTTATTTCTTCTGCAACTGCCAGGAAACTCTGACAGGAACAGATCTTCAGCATCCTGAAAATTTCCATAAACTTTTCTTTTGAATAATCTCCTCTGAGCAGTTCACTGTATCCCTGTAATTTCGTCTCTGCCAGAATATGTACCAGATCACTATCCACTTCTTTTCCACATTTTTTCTGAAGATTTTCCCGGAGGAACTGTTCCATTCTTATACAGGTATCTTCCCGGAAATTGTCATATCGAGTTCCTTCCGCTCCATCCATAAGGATTCTTGCGATATCCCGGTTTTCCCAGATAAATTCCATAAGAATTCTGTCATATTCTTCTGGCTGCAGCTGTTTTTCCCGATTGGAAAAATCTCCGGTAAGCTCTTTGAGCTTTTCCACCGTTTCTTTCACAATCTCCTCAAAAAGAGCTGCTTTGCTTTCAAAAAAGAAATATAGTGCTCCCGTAGTCACATCTGCCTTTTTGCAGATCGCACGAAGAGAAGCCTTCAGAAATCCCCTGTCTCTGAATTCTTCCTTTCCCGCTTCCAGAAGTCTGCTCCGCACAGCATTTTCTGTTTTTTCCATATTGTACGCACTCCATAATTTTTCCTGTTTTATCCGCATACAGGAAAACTCCGCTTGTTTCTGACCAGCTGTTAATTTTTTAGCAATCTGATCTCACTGGTATTTTACCGTAAATTACTCAAAAAAGAAAGTACTGATACATAAAATATTTGACTCAAATCAGTGAAGCACCATCGGAGAATCCCCACGATCTGTGACGATCTCATAACCAACCGACTCCACACGTCTGGAAAGGCATCCCCTGCATTCCGCAGCTTCCTCTCCTGTGCAGATCTTGTTATCGTAAAGTTCATACTGCTTACGGTTCTTCACCGGGGAAAGATTTGGCATTACTACATTGGCACCTGCCTGAAAACCTTTTTCCCTGCCTCTCGGGTCCAGAGTTCCCAGAGCTGTGGTTGCCGGAAGAAGTACCTGTGGCAGCATGATCCGGATGACAGACAAAAGAAACAGTGTCAGATCCACACTTCCCGCAGGTTCCTCTGCAAATTTCGTATCATGGTGGGGAATAAACGGTCCGATTCCCACCATATGAGGGTTCAGCTCTTTCAGAAAAACAAGATCATCCGCCAGATATTCCATCGTCTGCCCCGGAGCCCCTACCATAAAACCTGCTCCGATCTGATATCCAAGCTCCTTCAGATCATAAAGACATTGTTTCCGGTTTGCAGAACTTAAATTTTCCGGATGGAGGTAACGGTAATGTTCTTCATTGGCTGTCTCATGACGGAGTAAATAACGGTCTGCCCCGGCTTCTTTAAACTTCTGATAACTTTCTTTTGATTTCTCCCCAATAGACAGTGTAATGGCACAGTCCGGATATCCCTGTCTGATGGACTGGATGATGTCCACCATTCGATCATCATTAAACCATGGATCTTCTCCTCCCTGCAGCACAAATGTCCGAAAGCCCAGCTCATGCCCGTTTTCACAGCACATAAGGATTTCTTCTTTTGTAAGGCGGTAACGGCTGACATTCTTGTTTGAACGGCGGATTCCGCAGTAATAGCAGTCATTCCTGCAGTAATTGGTAAATTCGATCAGACCTCGTGTATATATTTTATTTCCAAAATATTTCTTCTGGATACGGACAGCTTCTTCCCGAAGCAGACGAACCGAATCCGGATCCTGATATAAGTGCAGAAGTTCCGGATATTCTTCCCTTGTCAGCTGTCCCTCTTTTATAAATTTTTCAACGATCCCCATACCTTATCCGCCCTTCTCTTTTATTTACAGAATTATCTATAGAAAATATTTTATCATAAAAAATCTGAACATTCTATAAAAAGAACAGCTTTTGCAAAAACAATCAAACTATCAGGAATAAAAAAACAGATACTGCACAGTACGGGTATACTTGCAATATCTGTTTTTACGGAATATTCGGATTTTATTTGATCAGATCTTTTACAACCTCACCGGCAATGATCAGTCCTACTACGGATGGCACGAAAGCGTTGCTTCCCGGCACCTGACGACGCTGGGTACATTTTCTTTTCGTTCCAGGAGGACAGATGCAGTGAGATTTACAACTGATCGCCATGTCATCAATAGGAGTCATTGGTTTTTCCTGTGAATAAACAACTTTCAGCTTTTTAATTCCACGTTTTTTCAATTCGCGACGCATAACCTTTGCCAGCGGGCAGACAGATGTCTTATAAATATCTGTCACCATAAAACCGGTAGGATCCATCTTATTTCCGGCGCCCATAGAGCTGATGATCGGTGTTCCTGAAGCCTTTGCCTGCTCTACAAGCATCAGTTTTCCAGTTACAGTATCAATCGCATCGACCACATAATCATACTGGGAAAAATCAAAGGAATCTGCTGTCTCCGGCACATAGAACGTCTTGTGGATATTTACAACTGCATCCGGATTGATTTCAAGGATACGGTCTCTGGCCACATCAACTTTATATTTTCCTACAGTCTTTCTTGTCGCATAAATCTGGCGATTGATATTGGTAAGGCATACTTTGTCATCATCGATCAGATCCAGTGTTCCAACACCGCTTCTTACCAGGGCTTCTACCGTATATCCGCCTACACCGCCAATTCCAAATACTGCAACTCTGGAATTTTTCAGCTTTTCCATTCCTTCTTTTCCAATTAATAATTCTGTTCTTGAAAACTGATTCAGCATTTTCTGATTTCTCCTTATATTCTTTCCATGTATATTGTACCGACAACAAAGTCCCCCTCCACAGCTTATTGCTTTCCACAATAGAAGCAGGGGACTTACTTGATTCAGTTAATCGGACAAAATAATTCGTTTTATAACTGTCAGGATTCTATCATGGGAAAATAACCTTGTCAATATCCCTACCAACACACTAGGAATATTTTCCCATTTCTGTCAATAAATCTTATGGCACAAAAAAAGATTCCCGAAAATAGGAATCTTACTGATACTGCGGGTAGCCGGACTTGAACCGGCACGGAGTTGCCCCCGAGAGATTTTAAGTCTCTTGTGTCTGCCTATTCCACCATACCCGCATATTCAATTAAATTGTTCAAAAATGGGGCCTATAGGGCTCGAACCTATGACCC
>UMEY01001056.1_pt1 | contig 12589 bp, 8 predicted proteins | sample 1964881 | NCBI WGS metagenome assembly UMEY01 (sample SAMEA4836033, study PRJEB28245) | human gut metagenome | biome: gut microbiome; material: fecal sample | place: Denmark | collected 2008 | reverse complement strand
AGGGTGTCGAAGGGGATATTGTTTTTCTTGGCAGCCATGTCGATCAGTTCTTTATCATAAAAACCGATGTCCAGGTTTTCTGCCAGAGTCTTGCCGATGAGGCGCCCGTTGCTTCCAAACATACGATTGATAGTGATAATACGTTTTGCCATAATGAATACCTCCTTTATCTCAGGCCGGAAGCAGGAAGGTCTGTTTTCCGGCGTTTTTTCTTATTTCTTTTATAACATATTTCCGTAAAAAATACCAGAAAATAATGTAAATTATTTAAAATAATATTTAAAATACACAAAATAATATAAAAACAGACAGAAAACTATATTCAATTAACTGTATTTGCGTATGAAAAATACTTTACCTTTTTCACCGGGTTTTCACAGATCACACAAAGTCTCTACATATTTTTCCATTAAGATATTTTTAAAACAGAGAGAACATACATGGCATATTTGGAGGTTGAAGGAATGAAACGACGGCGTAAAAAGATTATGTTGATCATCCCGGCGGCAGTTATCTGCGTGGCAGGTGCAGGATGAGATTTCCCAGCTGGATGAGAGCATTCAGGAATACCAGGACAGTGACGAGGAGAATGTGATCGAATCTTCAGTCAGCGGTCGTGTAAAGAAGATCAATGTATCTGCTGGTTCTGATCTTTCGGACATCATGGTCAGTGACGGTGCGTTGATGGTGCTTTCGCTGGATGGAAAAATGGCAGTTTCTCTCAGCGGAGTATCCGGGGTATCTGCAGGAGATTCTGTAACAGTAACATTGTCTTCTGGCACGCAGGTGACAGGAACTGTGGATTCTGCCAGTGGAGAAGACTGCGTGGTTACTCTTACTGATAACGGAACAACATATGGTGATACAGTTATCGTTACAGACAGCAGCGGACAGGAGCTTGGAAGCGGGGAGCTTACGATCCACGAACCACTGGAAATCACAGGGACTTCCGGTACCGTTTCCGCAGTGAATGTTTCCGAAAATGCAAGTGTTTCCGAGGGAACAACCCTGCTGACTCTGGAAGGAAGTGCCAATGAGACACAATATCAGGAACTTCTTGCAAAACGGGAGGCAAGGACAGCAACCCTGAAAAAACTGATCCAGCTGAAAGCAGATCCGGAGATCAAAGCGGAAATTTCCGGAACAGTTCAGAGTGTGAATGTTTCCGTAGGAAGCAGTACAACAACGGATAGCAGCAGCGGAAGTTCTTCCGGCAGCAGTTCTTCCGGAAGCTCCGGAAGCGGAAAGACGGTTTCGCAGATGTCGTATGTAGTATCTGGAAGTGATACAACTGCGGGAAACGCCGTACAGCTGATTTCACTGGGCAGCACTACAAGCATTGCAGCGATAGAAGCAAATGTAAACGCAAGCGTGGTTCGATGCAGTGATACAGGTGCAGCTGTTTCCTCAGACAGTGTGACAAATATAGCTGATAGCAATCTGAACAGTCAGGAAACCGGAGAGACAGAAGAGATCATCAGCCTTCAGACAGATACAGAACAGCAGGCAGAGGCTGTTGCTCTGGCGCCATCCGATACAGACTTTTCTTCAGATGTTGGCGGAGAAGGGGATTCTTCCGGCGAAAATACATCTGAAACATCCACAACTCTGCAGTTTGCCATTGCCACAGAAGGCACCAGCACAGCATCCTCGCTTGTGATCGCTGCTCCGGTAACCGGGCAGACGCCTGTTACGTCAGTAAGTGCGACAGATGGAAGTTATACAGGTACGGTGGCATGGAATCCGGGAGATGACAGTTTCCAGGAAAAAACAGTGTATCAGGCAGTGGTTACTCTTACTGCAGGGGATGGCTATGTTTTCCAGGCTGGAAGTGTTTCCGGAATTACTTTGGGAACCGTTTCCGGCATCTGTGTTTCCCAGGATGGAAAAAGTATGTCTTTCCAGATTACATTTCCGGAGACTGCGGCAGAGACAGAGGATATAAAAAAAGATGATTCCGGTGACGGAAAGACTTCGGATTCCACAGATAATGGAACAAACAGTACCAGCGAAACGAATGGAAATTCCACACAGAGCGGAAACGATCAGTCAGGAAACGGTGCCGGTACATCCGCGAACAATATTTCGGGATCTTCTTCCGGTGCATCTCAGACGGAAGATACCCAGGAGACAGATTCTTCCGCATCCACATCCGGTACAGAACTTTCCACATCGGAATACAGCACAGATGTTGCGCTTTTTACCATTTCGCCAGATGACACCATGACTCTGGAAGTCAGCGTGGATGAACTGGATATCAATTCTGTGGAGATTGGACAGGAAGCAGCAGTTACCTTTGATGCTATTGAAGACAAGGAATTTACCGGTGAAGTTACAGAGATAGGAAATACTGCATCGGTCAATGGCGGCGTGGCAAAATATACGGTATCTGTTTCTGTACCAAAAGATGAAGAGATGAAGCAGGGAATGAATGCTTCGGCCACGATCACCATTGAAAATCGTGAAAATGTAATCACCATTCCAGTCAATGCACTGCAGGAAAAAGGAAATAAAGTTTTTGTCTATACAGAGAAAGACGAGGATGGAAACCTTTCCGGCGAGACAGAAGTAACCACAGGACTTTCCGATGGAACTACCGTGGAGATCACAGAAGGACTTTCTGAAGGAGATACCGTATATTATAACAAATCAGGAAATACGGATAGTGGAAGCGGCAATGATTCTGGTATGCCTGATGGTATGGGCGATTTTGGTGATATGAGCGGCGGTCCTGGCGGGAATTCCGACTCCGGAAACAGCGGAGGCCCAGGAGGAAACGGCGGAGGTCCGGGTGGAAGCGGAAGTTCCGGCGGTAACGGTGGCGGCACGCCTCCGAATATGTAAGGCGGTGAAACAATGGACGGAATGATAACATTAAAAGATGTATGCAAAACTTACTGCATCGGAGGAGATACAGTTCATGCTCTGGATCATGCAAATATGGTGATACGGGAAGGGGAATTTGTCAGCATCATCGGACCTTCCGGAAGTGGAAAATCCACTATGATGAATATTATTGGCTGTCTGGATACCGCAGATGAAGGGACTTATATCCTGGATGGGATTTCCATTGAAGATTATACAGAGCGGGAGCTGGCAAAGATCCGGAATCATAAGATCGGATTTATTTTTCAGAGTTTTAACCTGCTCCCCAAACTGACAGCAGAGGAAAATGTGGAACTGCCGCTGATCTATCAGAAAATTCCCAAGAGTGAGAGGAAACGTCGCGTGAAAGAAGCTCTGGAAAAAGTAGAACTTTCTCACAGAATGGGACATCGGCCTACAGAGCTTTCCGGCGGCCAGCAGCAGAGGGTGGCTATTGCAAGAGCACTTGTGACCAGGCCCTCTCTGTTCCTGGCAGATGAGCCCACAGGAAACCTGGATTCTTCTACAGGAGAAGAGATCATGAAACTGTTTCACGAACTTCACGCCAATGGAAACACCATCGTACTGATCACTCATGACAACGGAGTGGCAGATGAGGCAGAGCGGAAAATTTTTATCCGTGATGGAAAAGTCAGCGAGGTGAGCTTATGATCTTTCAGAGTATGAAAATGGCGTGGCACGCAGTGGTGTCCAACAAACTGCGTTCTTTTCTCACCATGCTTGGCATCATCATCGGGGTGGTGGCACTGATCGTACTGGTATCCATTGCCAACGGAGCGACATCTTCTGTGACGGATCAGATCTCCAGCATGGGTTCCAGCTATCTGACGGTGACCATTACCGATGATAAGGGAAATCCGCTGCGCCTTAAGGAACTGTCGGATTTTTGTGAACCGGAGGAAGTGGATGAAGTGGCTCCGGTTTCCTGGACCAGCGTTACCGCAAAAACAAGTTATTCCAACGGAACCATGACACTGACCGGTACAACAGGAAGTTATGCGGATATCCAGGGACTGGAACTTTTCAGCGGACGTTTTCTCAAACAGACGGATATTGATAACAATTCTTATGTAGTTGTGATCACAAAAGATACGGCAACGGAACTTCTTGGACGTGTAGATGCCGTAGGGGAGAGCATCAAATTAAATGGGAAAAGTTTTCTGGTCGTAGGAGTGCTCTCCGACAGCACCTCACTGACTCAGGGTGCGGCAGTGACCAGCTCTTCGGATTCGGACGATTCTGACAGCTCCTCCTCTTCGGTACAGCTGGAGGGATATATCCCGTTTTCTACCATGACCAGACTTGCGGATAATGTTCTGGATGTGACTATGTTTTACGCATCCGGAACCGATGAGGACAGTCTGGAACCGGCGGAAAATGCTCTTACGGAACTTCTTATGGAACGTTTTGGAGAGGACGAGGATGCTTTTTCCATTGTGGATCAGTCGGAGATCATGGAAGCCATGTCCAGTGTCACCAATACTATGTCACTGATGATCGGAGGGATCGCGGCTATCTCGCTGCTGGTTGGTGGAATTGGAATCATGAACATCATGCTGGTATCTGTGACAGAGAGGACCAGGGAGATCGGTATCCGAAAAGCCATCGGTGCAGGAAGAGAAACCATCATGCTGCAGTTTCTGATCGAGGCGCTTCTGGTAAGTTTGATGGGATGCCTTGCGGGAATCGGTCTTTCCTGGGTGATCCTGAAAGTGGCAGCTGTGGTGATGAAGAATTCCATGAGTTTTACCATGGATATGAAAGTGGTCTGGCTGTCTGTGGCATTTTCTGTCCTGATCGGTGTGCTTTTTGGTCTGTATCCGGCCAACAAGGCAGCATCCAAGAAACCGATCGATGCGCTCCGGTATTCCGGTTAATAAAAATTTTGCCAGATTAAGACTGTCGTCAACAGCCTGCCCGGGCAAGAAGAGATATGATAAAAACGTGATTTGTACGAACGGGATTTTTCCTGTCAGAACAAATCATGTTTTTTTATCTGGAAATCCGCACATTGATAAGGTATAATCTATAGCAGTTAAGAGCGTGTTCCTGCCGGGAGTGGACAGAACTGCTGACCAGGGAACTACCAAGAAAGGGATGACAGTAAATTTGAACATCGTGGAGAAATGTGTTTCATGCCTGGATGTAAAAGAATCCTATGATCTGGCCAAGCGCATGGAACAGGAAAAAACAAATCCGGTTCTGGGATACCGCACCGCAGGTTCCCTGGCAGAACGGAAAACCGGAGATATGCTTTTAAAAGAAATGAAAGAAGCAGGCCTCACCGAGGTAGAGAAAGACAAGATCCGTGTGGATGCATGGGAATTTAAAAAAGCGGTGATGCGCTACCGTGACCAGGAGGGAACCGTGCATGAGATCCAGCTTGGTGCATACCAGACGGATTTTAAGACCGATGGCTTTCAGAAATTTGACCTTGTATATCTTGGAAAAGGTACTGCTGACGAATATAAAAATATCGATGTAAAAGGAAAGCTGGTTCTTATCGAGATCAACCAGAGAGAAGAGTGGTGGATCAATTATCCGGTGTATCAGGCTCACTTAAAAGGCGCGGCAGCTCTCATTGCCGTACAGAGCAGAGGGTACGCACAGATCGACGATACGGCTTTGAATGCACAGGACATTGCAGGACCTTCCAGTGCTCCGGCTTTTTCCATGTCCAGAGCAGATTTTCTTAAGATCCGCCGTCTGATGGAAGAAAAAAATGAGGACGGAAAGAAGATTCCAAAGATTTCCGTGGAATTTGACGCGGATACAGAGGTGATTAAAGACCAGTATACCTATAATATTGTAGGAAAAATCCCGGGAACCAGTTCCGATTCCATGATCCTTTTAAGTGCCCATTATGATTCCTATTTTGAAGGATTTCAGGATGATAATGCGGCCGTAGCAATGATCATCGGAATTGCCCGGGCTCTGATCCACGGTGGATACAGACCTCGCCATACCATTGTGGTATGTGCACTTGCAGCAGAAGAATGGGGGATTTCCGACACGAAATATGACTGGTCCACAGGCGCTTATCGTCAGGTGTTTGAGGCAAGACCAGAGTGGTCGGGACATGTGATCGCAGATCTGAATTTCGAACTTCCGGCCCATGCACACAGCACCAGGGATGCAGTGCGCTGTACCTATGAGTATGCGGATTTTGTACGTGGATTTGTGGACGCAGTGCAGATGCCGAAGGGGATTTATCCGGAGGGTATGACTACACTGTATCCCATTGAGACCTGGTCGGATGATTTTACCATGGCGATTTCCGGGATCCCGTCCATGGTCAATGATTTCAGCGGTGGTCCGTTTATGGAAAATTATTATCATTCCCAGTATGATAACCAGGATGTTTATGAGGAAGAAGTATATAAATTCCACCACGAATTTTATCTGAGGCTCCTTCTTGCTATTGACAGTCTTGCACTGCCGCCGATGGATTTCGGACGGGCACTGGCCGGTAGTATTGAGAGCTTGGATCTGGATCTGTGTATGCAGACCGGCGCCAACGGTGTTCTCCTTCTGGAAAAAACAGAAGAAGCGAAAAAAGCAGCTGCCATTCTTTCAGAGCAGGTGCGCCGCTTCAACAGCATTCCGGAAGAAAAACGTGACTGGAAAAAAGCCGATGCCATCACCGAAAAGCTTCTCGGTGTATTTCGGAAATCCCAGGATTATCTGGTGCGTCTGGACTGGGATGACAATGTGATCTTTCCCCAGCAGGCCGTACAGAACAATCTTTATGCACTGAAAGAAGCCATGGAATATCTGGAAAAAGGAGAGATTGCGCCTGCGCTGGAATCCTTTTACAGTATTGATAATAATTGTTATGCATTTCAGTTTGAACGGGAAGTTTTTTATCATTTTACAGAATATATCATGAAGCAGTCCCCGGATCGTCTGATGTGGGGAAAAGGCCGGATCATCCATCATGAGAACCTTTATGACCTTGTGGAAAGCCTGAAAGAAAAGAAACCGGGTGACAGCCTGGAGGCAGAAAAACAAAGCCTGAGGGAAGCCTGGGAGAGGCAGAAGCAATATTATGTGGATGATATCGGATATCTGATCCGCACAGCGGAAAAGCTTACAGATCTGATCTGCGAGGTCAGCGATATGTTTGAAAAAGGAACAGAATAAAACCATACCTGGAGGAAAGAATGGAAAGCCATAATTTATACCGAGTGAAAGAAGAAGATCTGGACAGGTTGATCCGGATATTGACCGTATGTTTTTCGGAGGATCCTCTGTATCATGCACTGATCCCGGACAGGGATACCAGAGAACGTCTGATGCCGGAGCTTTTTACCTGTGATCTTACGGAGTTTTTTGAGACCTGTGAGATCTATGCAGACAGCAGTGAGCTGAACAGCATCCTGGTAGTATCCGACGGAACGGAGCATGAAGCAGCCTTACATAATCTGATGGTGGATTTTTTTGCCCTTCTGAAAACAGATGGCTATCTGATCAAAGAGGATCCAAGTCTTGCGACCCTGCGGAAATTCATCCAGGGAAAAGATTATCTGAATTCCAGCTGGACTTCCCAGCTTCATACAGCAGAAAGACTTCATGTGATCTATCTGGCTGTGGCGCCGAAGATGCAGCATCATGGTCTTGCTGAGAAGCTGATGGATGAGGTGATCGATTATGCGGACAGGCATAAGCTGATGATCTCTCTGGAAACTCATAATCCGGCAAATGTTTCCATGTATGAGAAATTCGGATTTAAATTATACGGAATTGTACAGAAAAAAGGATTTGATCTAAAGCAGTACTGCATGATCAAACAGGCATAAGGAGGAATTAAAATGGAACGAAAATGGTGGCATGACAAGGTGGTATATCAGATATACCCCAAGAGCTTTTATGATTCCAACGGAGATGGGATCGGGGATATCCCGGGAATCATCAGCAAGCTTGATTATCTGAAGGAACTGGGAGCAGATATCCTCTGGCTTTCCCCGATCTATAAATCTCCACTTGCAGACCAGGGATATGACATTGCAGATTATTATGCGATTGATCCGCGGTTTGGGACCATGGAGGATATGGACCGGCTGATCGCAGAAGCGAAAAAAAGAGAGATGTACATCCTTATGGATCTGGTGGTAAATCACTGCTCCGATGAGCATGAGTGGTTTCAGCAGGCCATTAAGGATCCGGACGGAAAGTATGGAAATTTCTTTTATATCCGGGACAAAAAGGATGACAAGGCTCCCTGCAACTGGAGGAGCTATTTCGGTGGTCCGGTATGGGAAGAGCTTCCGGGACATCCGGATAAACAGTATCTCCATGTATTCCACAAGAAGCAGCCGGATCTCAACTGGGAGAATCCGGAGGTAAGAGAGGAAGTCTACAAAAACATCCGCTGGTGGATGGAAAAGGGGCTTGGCGGATTCCGTATTGATGCCATTATCAATATCAAGAAGAAGCTTCCGTTTTCCGATTATCCTGCCGATCGTGCAGACGGGCTCTGCAATATCGAGAGGATGCTGGAGGAGGCAGAGGGAATCGGAGAATTCCTGGGAGAGATGGCTGAGAAGTGCTTTCATCCCTATGATGCTTTTACTGTAGGAGAGGTCTTCAATGAAAAGGAAGATGAGATCAAAGACTTCATTGGAGAAAACGGATATTTTTCATCCATGTTTGATTTTGAGGAAACCTGTTATGGAAAGAGCGCGAATGGCTGGTATGCATCCAAACCGTACCTGAGTCCGGAAGAGTATAAGAAGTGTATTTTCCATACTCAGAAAAAGATCGGGGATACCGGTATGATCTCCAACATTATTGAGAATCATGATGAGCCAAGAGGTGTCTGTCACTATATTTCTCCGGAAGACCGCTGCCCGGATTCCAAAAAGCTTCTGGCAGGTATTTATTTCCTGCTGAAGGGAATTCCGTTTATTTATCAGGGTCAGGAGATCGGTATGGAGAATATGGAGTTTACTTCTATGGACCAGATCGATGACATCAGTACCATCGATGAATACCAGGTAGCACTCCGTGCCGGATGCAGTGAAAAAGAAGCTCTTGATGCTGCTTCTGCATTTTCCAGAGACAATGCCAGAACTCCGGTACAGTGGAGCGCAGAGAAAAATGCGGGATTTACAGAAGGAGAGCCGTGGCTTGGTGTCAATCCCAATTATAAGGAGATTAATGTAGAGACCCAGTTAACGGACAGTGACTCCCTCCTTTCTTTCTACAAAAAGCTGACTGCACTGAGAAAAGCTCCGGAATATAAAGAAACCCTTGTATACGGAACCTTCACTCCATATCAGGAAGAACGGAAGAATCTGATCGCCTATACAAGAAATGGTGAGAAGGATCTGCTGATCCTGGGAAATATGCAGGCACAGTCTCAGAAGGTATCTCTTTCCGGAGAAATGAAGAAGGTGCTTCTGAATAATCAGGAAACAGCGGAGATCACAGGAAAAGAGATCATTTTGAAACCGTATCAGTTTATCGTTCTGGAGATCGCTGACTGATACGGCGTCAGAACAGCAGCAGAGAAAAAACAATAGCTATTTAGCTGACGGTCTGTTAAAATAAATGTCTGGCTGAAAAAACAGCCGCGATGAAAGAGAATGAGAATTCAGAAGGGAATAAAGTATGCTGAAGATAAAGAATTACGTAAAGGCAGAAAGCCTTGAACAGGCATATGAACTGAACCAGAAAAGAACAGCCTGTGTGCTGGGCGGTATGGTCTGGCTGAAAATGGGAAACCGGAACATCATGACAGCCATTGACCTGTCAGGTCTTGGGCTGGATACTATTACAGAAACGGAAGACGCATTTGTGATCGGCTGTATGACACCGCTTCATGCACTGGAAACCCATAAAGAGCTGAATGCCTATACGAACGGTGCCATCCGGGAAAGCGTGCGGCACATTGTAGGCGTGCAGTTTCGAAACTGTGCCACAGTGGGGGGGAGTATTTTCGGAAGATTCGGATTTTCCGATGTGCTGACCATGTTTCTGGCACTGGATACCTGGGTGGAGCTGTACAATGGCGGAACCATTCCGCTGGCACAGTTTGCATCCATGGAAAAAGATAACGATATCCTGGTAAATATCATTGTGAAAAAACAGCCGCTGAACACGGTGTACTTAAGCCAGCGGAACAATTCCACAGATTTTCCGGTAATCACCTGTGCGGCATCTCTGATTGACGGAGAAGCAAGAACTGTCATTGGTGCCAGACCCGGAAAAGCAATGATCGTAGAAGATGAAGAGGGGATCTTAAAAGATTTTGCACAGATGGATGCACAGCAGAAAAAGGAGGCAGCAGCTTCTTTTGCCGCATATGCGGTGGAACATGTTCCTACAGACAAGAACATGCGTGCTTCAAAGGAATACAGAAGCCTTCTTGTGAAAGTCCTTACGAGAAGAGCCTGGGAAGAGATCGGAGGTAGAGCAGAATGAATATCACTTTCTGGCTGAATGGTGTAAAACGGCAGGCAGAGGTACGTCCGGATGAACTGCTTCTGGATTTCCTGCGGAAAAACAGCTGTTACAGCGTAAAACGTGGCTGTGAGACTGCAAACTGTGGTCTCTGTACTGTGCTGATGGATGAACGTCCGGTACTGTCCTGCTCCATGCTGGCTGCCCGCGCAGATGGGAAACGGATCGTGACTCTGGAGGGAATGCAGGAGGAAGCAAAGGAATTCGGAGCTTTTATGGCCAATGAGGGAGCAGAGCAGTGCGGCTTCTGCAATCCGGGATTTATCATGAATGTGTTTGCCATGTTAAAGGAACTGGATGATCCTACAGAAGAGGATATCCTGGAGTATCTTTCCGGAAATCTGTGCCGTTGTTCGGGATTTGTGGGACAGACCAGAAGTATCCTGAAATTTCTCGACTATAAAAAAGGACAGGAGGAAGGAAAATGAAATACGTAAACAAGCCGGTACCAAAAACAGATGCCATGTCGCTGGTAACCGGAAAACCGGTCTATACCGATGATCTTGCACCTTCTGACTGCCTGATCGTCAAGATCTTAAGAAGTCCTCACGCCAATGCCTGGGTGGAAGAGATCAAGACAGATGCTGCAAAGAAGATCGAGGGGATTGCCTGTGTTCTGACCTATGAGGATGTTTCCCACAAAAGATTTACTCTGGCCGGGCAGACAGCGCCTGAGATCAGTCCATGGGATCGTTACATCATAGATAAGCATGTGCGTTTTGTGGGGGATCCGGTTGCCATCGTAGCCGGTGAGACAGAAGAGGCAGTAGATAAAGCCCTGAAGCGCATTAAGGTAAAATATCGTGTGGAGGAAGCAGTTCTGGATATCCACACAGCCAAGGATAATCCGATCCTGGTGCACCCGGAGGATGACTGGTATATGCCGATCCCGGCCGGCGGAGATAATAAACGGAATCTCTGCTCCTCCAATGTAGAAGAAGTGGGTGATGTGGACGCCATGCTGGAAAAATGTGCGTATACAGTAGACCAGGTTTACCACACAAAGGCAAATCAGCAGACCATGATGGAGACCTTCCGTACCTACTGTTATATGGATCATTTTCAGAGACTGACGGTGGTTTCTTCCACACAGATCCCGTTCCATATCCGAAGGATCGTAGGAAATGCGCTGAATATTCCGTCTTCCAAAGTCCGTGTGATCAAGCCGCGTATCGGAGGGGGCTTTGGTGCAAAACAGTCCTCTGTCAGTGAGGTTTTTCCGGCACTGGTAACCTGGGTTACCGGACGTCCGTCCAAGATCGTTTTTTCCAGAAAGGAATCCATGATCGCATCTTCTCCGCGTCATGAGATGGAGATCCATATCCGTATGGGTGCGGACGAAAACGGTATTGTAAAGGCCATCGATCTTTATACCCTTTCCAACACCGGTGCCTATGGAGAGCATGGGCCTACAACCGTAGGACTTTCCGGACATAAATCCATTGCATTATACCGCCATACAGAAGCCTACCGTTTTGCCTATGATGTGGTTTACACCAATATGCAGGCAGCAGGCGCTTATCGTGGCTATGGTGCCACACAGGGTATTTTTGCTGTGGAGTCCGCAGCAGATGAGCTGGCTCATAAGATGGGTATGGATCCGGTAAAATTCCGTGAGCTGAACATGCCTATGGAGGGAGAGGCACTTCCTGGATATCCGGATGTACCAATCAACGGCAGCTGTACCATGGATAAATGCCTTGCCCGTGCAAAGGAAATGATCGGATGGGATGAGAAATATCCATTCCGTGATATGGGTAACGGCAAAGTACGGGGTGTCGGCATCGCTATGGCCATGCAGGGCTCATCTATTGCAGGGATCGATGTCGGCGGAGCAGACATTAAATTAAATGAAGACGGGTCTTACACCCTGGCACTTGGCTGTTCTGATATGGGAACCGGCTGTGATACCATTCTTGCTCAGATGGCAGCAGACTGTCTGGATACCGATATGAAAAATATCGTGGTGTTCAGTGTAGATACGGATATTTCTCCTTATGATTCCGGTTCTTATGCATCTTCCACAACTTATGCCACCGGAAACGCGGTGATCCAGGCCTGCGGAGAACTTAGAAAGAGAATTCATGCTTTTGGTGCACAGATGCTGGGGGTATCTGCGGAAGAATCTGATTTTGACGGAGAAAAAGTCCGCACAGAAGATGGAAAAGAGGTAACGCTGCAGCAGATCGCGGGAAAAGCGACCTGTGGAGTCTGCAGTGAGCTTCAGGTTGTAAAAGAA
>UMEY01049408.1_pt1 | contig 12997 bp, 7 predicted proteins | sample 1964881 | NCBI WGS metagenome assembly UMEY01 (sample SAMEA4836033, study PRJEB28245) | human gut metagenome | biome: gut microbiome; material: fecal sample | place: Denmark | collected 2008 | reverse complement strand
CCGCCGCTCTGGCTTCCTGCTGTCCCATTCCGGCAATGAAAGCCGGTATCATTACATTCTCCAAAGCCGTAAATTCCGGTAACAACTGATGGAACTGAAAAACAAAGCCTATATGCTTATTACGGAAGGCAGAGAGTTCTTTCTCCTTCAGGCAATTCACCAATGTACCGTCAATCGTTACCGAACCACTATCGGGCATGTCCAAAGTTCCCATAATCTGCAACAAAGTGGTCTTGCCCGCACCGCTGGGACCGACAATGCTGACCACCTCCCCTTTTTTTATCTCCAGGTCGATGCCCCGCAACACCTGTAAACTGCCGAAACTCTTCGTTATTCCTTCTAATCGTATCATTGTTTTAGTTACTGTTTATTCCTTACGGTCATGACACATTTTATCTTTAACACATAGGTACGTTCTAACTGTTTGATAGCCCTATTACAACCTTTTAATGACGTATTCCGCAAGGTAACAGCCGAATACAGCCGGCATATAGCTTACAGTTCCGCAAGTAGACTTTTTATTCTGTTCATCTTCCGTCAACAGCACTGCCTTAGGGTCGGCTTGCTCGGTACTGAATACAACCGGAAGTTTACGTTTAATCCCTAACTTCTGCAAACGTTTCCTCACCGCCTTACTCAATCCGCAATGATAGGTATCCCATATATCGGCAAAACGTATCTGCGTAATATCACTCTTTGCACCCGCCCCCATACTCGATACAATCTTAATATGCCGTTTCAGTGCTTCCGCTATCAAATAGCATTTGGGAGCAAGCGTATCAATGGCATCCACTATAAAATCATATCGGGCGGCATCAAGCAGTTCGGGTATATTATCGTCTTTCAGAAATACCGGCAGCACCGTCAGCTGTATGTCCGGATTGATATCTTTGAAACGTGCCGCCAAAACCTCCGCTTTCTCCCTCCCCATAGTGGAATGCAAAGCAGGCAGTTGACGATTTATATTAGTAGGCTGCACCGTATCCGCATCCACAATCGTCATCCGCCCCACACCTGCACGGCATATCATTTCGGCTGCATAAGCGCCTACTCCGCCAAGACCTACAACCAGCACATGCGCCTGTTGCAGCCTTTCCATTTTCTCCTCTCCCAGCAAAAGCCGGGTTCTCTGTTTCCAATCCTCCATCATCGCCAACCACTAATCATTAATCACTAATCACTTACTAATCTTCCTTAAACCATTTATAAACCCACTTTCCTACCTTCTCGTAATGCTGCGCCTCATTTCGCGGATTAGAGAAAGAGACGGCATCCTGGGGTTCGCCCAACTGGTCGGGATAAAGTACAATCAAACTATTATTGGAAAAATATTTGCTCAACTGCGCCGGGAGCTTCTCGAAGGAGCTGTCGTAAGAAATGGATCCCCTACGTGCGCTTATCACTACAAGCAAATGGTCGTAATTCACTTGCCCGGTCAATATCAGCAAATCCCCCCAATCATCCAGACGAGAGAAGTCCGTCAAGGTCTGTCCATACTTTTTCTTCACCAATGCCTGCAACTGTACAGTTGTTTCCTCGTTTGCAAAGAAATGTACCCGGCAGCCCAACGTACCGCCCATCCGGCAAAAATGCTCCACCCACTTCTGAAAGCCTGCTTCGTATTCCGCCTTGGGAGGAACGGCTATGATGATTCGCCGTATCGTATTAATCGGAATCAGGAATTTGGCAATCATAACTTCGCGATGCAGTCCTTTCAGCAGGTTCTCGGCAAGCATACCGAAGAAAGAGTCTACAATATTGACCTTACGGTGCAAACCGATAATCACATCGGTCACCTCATATTCTTTCGCCGTATGGATAATACCCGAAGCAATATTCAAGTCATACCGTGTAATCTGGCGCAACGGCACATCGGCAGAAGCCGTAATCATGGCTGCCTTCTCCAAATACCTTTTACCGCGAAGCTCCAAACCCTCGGAAGTATTGTTGTCATTGATTACGTTCAAAGCCAACAGATTATCTTTCTGTTTGGTATCACGTATCAACAAGGACAGGTTCATCAGATATTCAATCGTATCCGGATTCGCCACCGGAATAAGAATCCTTTCCGCCTCAACCGTACGCTCCTCTTCCAGATGCGCCTCGCACATGGCAATCTTGCGTGCGGCCCTTTCCGTAATAAAGGAGCTCACCACACATGTCACAAGAATCAGCAATACCGTACCGTTCAGCACATCCTCATTCAACAAACGCTCACCGTTCGGCAAGATGATATTATAACCCACCAATACCGCCGCCAGCGTAGCTGCTGCTTGTGCATTGCTCAAGCCAAACATCAGCTCACGCTCTATGGGAGCCATTTTATAAATTTTCTGCGTCAGCCAGGAAGCGATCCACTTGCCCACCAGCGCCACAACAATCATAACGGCAGCCACCTTCAAAGCGTCTCCCTGCCCGAAGATGACATGAATATCAATCAGCATGCCCACCCCTATCAGGAAATAAGGTATGAACAGAGCGTTACCGACAAACTCCAGATGATTCATCAACGGTGATACATGCGGTATGAGGCGGTTCAAGACCAGCCCTGCCAAGAATGCTCCCAAGATGCCTTCCATTCCCACGAACTCCATTAAACCCGCTCCCAGAAAAACCATGGCAAGCACGAAAATAAATTGCATCACGTTATCATCATAGCGGCGGAAGAACCAGCGTCCGATGCGTGGGAACGAATACATAATCAGCGCTCCGAGGAATATGACCTTAACCCCCAGCCACAGCCAGAACAGTCCACCGGACTCCCCTTTAAACAGACCGCCCACCACTGCCAGCACCAGCAACGTAAGCGTATCCGTCACAGCCGTACCGCCCACAGCAATACTTACACTGCGATGACGGGACACACCGTAACGAATTACAATCGGGTAAGCCACCAGCGTGTGCGAGGCATACATACTTGCCAGCAATATGGACGTCACGAGACTATACTTCAGCAACATCATATTGGTAACCAAGCCTATGCCTATCGGAATGACGAAAGCCAGCAATCCCAGCATCACAGCCTTTCCGCGATTCTTCTTGAAATCGCCCATATTCATTTCCAACCCTGCCAGGAACATGATATAATAAAGTCCGACCTTGCCGAACAACTCGAAACTGCTGTCGCGCACCAAGATATTGAAGCCATGCTCGCCAATCACCAATCCCGCCAGAATCATACCGATGATGTGCGGTATACGCAATTTATTCAGCAATATGGGCGCAAACAATATAATAAGGAGTACAAGGAGGAATATCCATGTAGGGTCTGTTACAGGAAGTGTCAAACTGAAATTGAGCCAGTCCATACGCAGTGAGTTTTAGGTTTTAACTGCAAAATAACGAAAAAGTTTTCACTTTATGCGGTGTCATACAGCAATTTGTTATAAATTTGCAGCCAACTCTATCATTTATAGATAGATTAGAACTATTTTATAAACTAAATTAAAACAAAAGAAAAATGAAAGTAGCTATTGTTGGAGCAAGCGGAGCCGTAGGACAAGAGTTCCTGCGAGTGCTCGATGAAAGGAATTTCCCGTTGGACGAGTTAGTATTGTTCGGTTCTAAACGCAGTGCCGGCACTAAATATACCTTCCGCGGTAAACAGATCGAGGTTAAACTCTTGCAACACAACGATGACTTTAAAGGGGTTGACATTGCTTTCACTTCCGCAGGCGCAGGCACCTCTAAAGAGTATCTTGAAACAATCACCAAGCACGGCGCTGTGATGATTGACAATTCAAGCGCTTTCCGTATGGATGCCGATGTTCCTTTGGTTGTACCCGAAGTCAATGCCGCCGATGCCAAAGACCGTCCGCGCGGCGTTATCGCCAATCCTAACTGTACTACTATCCAAATGGTAGTGGCACTGAAAGCCATCGAACAGCTTTCTCATATAAAAACCGTACACGTATCCACGTATCAGGCTGCAAGCGGTGCAGGCGCCGCTGCTATGGATGAGTTGTACGAACAATATCGCCAAGTATTGGCGGGTGAACCCGTGACCGTGGAGAAATTTGCCTATCAACTGGCATTCAATCTGATTCCCCAGATTGATGTATTCACTGAAAACGGGTATACCAAGGAAGAGATGAAGATGTACAACGAAACACGTAAGATTATGCACTCCGACATCAAAGTCAGCGCAACATGTGTCCGTGTACCTGCCCTCCGCTCGCATTCGGAAAGTATCTGGGTAGAGACAGAACGGCCCATCTCTATCGAGGAGGCACGTGAAGCATTTGCCAAAGGTGACGGACTGGTATTAATGGACAATCCGGCAGAGAAAGAATATCCGATGCCGCTGTTCCTCGCAGGAAAAGACCCTGTATATGTAGGACGTATCCGCAAGGACCTCACCAACGAGAACGGATTGACTTTCTGGATTGTGGGCGACCAGATCAAAAAAGGCGCTGCATTGAATGCGGTACAGATTGCAGAGTATCTGATTAGAGAGAAAGCGCTTTAAAATTTCTCCTAATCCATAAACCGATAAGGGTGTGTCAAAAATAGAATGTCATTACTATTACAGCATTCATTTTTAACACACCCTTGACTATGTTGCTTGAGACTTCCGATTTCAAGTCGTTTTAAGTATATCAATAAGACACAGTTTCTGAAATCTCACTTTCTGCATTATTTTTGAATAACGAAGTCACAAAATAAACTCCCTTTTCCGATAATTTAAATGACGTTCCTTGGGTAATACCTACCAAATCGGCTTTCCGCTCTTTCCCATTATCTTTATATATAGCGTAATAAGCAACATTTGAAACCGCTCCCCAAGACAAATCAGCCCCATTCAACCTGATATTGTCCGGTGTCGGAGGAAGCACTGCAGCAGTTCGTCCTAAATAAGGAGGCAATACTTTCTTTCCATATATAGCCTTGACCGCATCTGCAATACCAACCTTATTTTCTACCAAGTTCTTGGCACTGTACAATACACTTCCCTTTACCTTCGGCTTTGCACTTGCCAGTTCAAACTGCTTCATTAAGTCATCTGACGATTGAAACTTACTTCCATATTGCGAATCACCAAATTTATAAATGCCATATCCTATCAATAAGTGGTTTTCATATGTATATTGCGACCATAAATCCAACCTCAGATTAAAACTGGTAGCATCATTACCTGTGGCAAAGTACAGCTGCGGAATAACCACATCCACCCAGCCTTCCTTTGCCCACGTATTGACATCTGCAAACAATGTGTTGTAATTACGCTCCATATCAGCTGCCGGACTAATAGAGAAAATCACTTCCGGACGAGTCTCAATAATAGTTTTCTGGATATTCCTAACTACGGTATTTACATTATTACGCCTGAAATCCTCGACATTCTTAAATTTATCCTTCCCATATTTTTGAAATTCCGCACCATCATTCATTGTCTCAGAAGCTTCCAATGACGGATAGAAATAATCATCCATGTGAATACCGTCAACGTCATACTTGGTAATAATTTCCTTGACAATATTTACAATCCGTTCCTGAACTTCCGGCAAAGCAGGATTATAAACTCTGATTTTCTCATAATCCTTAACCAGTTCCATGGGTATTTTGGCATCCAGTTTTGGGAAAGCAGCATTCTTATTTGCACGCGTAGCTATACGGTATGGATTTAACCAAGCATGAAACTGGATACCTCGCTTATGAGCTTCCTCAACAAGAAATCCTAAAACATCATAATCGGGTCTTACTCCTGCACTTCCTGTAATATACTTACTCCAAGGCTCATATTCCGATTCATAAAACGCATCTGCCATACCTCTGATTTGGAAAAATACCGCATTCATGTTATACCCGACCAATAAATCCAGATAATCTGTATACAACTTTTTCTGAACATCGGCATTATACTTTTCCATAGGCCAATCAAGCCCCCATACCGTAGCTATCCATACTCCTCTCAGTTCCTTTCCGGGCAGAACAGACGAAGAGGTCTGACCTTCTCCCTGAGAATGGGTGCCGTCATCCAAAATGCCTTCATCGTCTTTACTACATGCTGCGACAAGCACAAGTAAAATGATTATATATATATAGTTCAAATGTTTCATCCTTAAATTTCTAATAAGAAAGCCGCCTGATAATTTTAAAATAGACGGCTTTCAAGTTGACAATATAAAAATTCAATTTAAATGTAGAAAATCAGCATATTATTCCTCTTCCTGCTTAATAGGGAACTCGCATATTACAAATCCTGATCCTGTGCGTGATGCAAACACACAAAGCTTGGCATCTTTCCCGTTCTCATCTTTCTCTATATAATAATCTGTCTGCGCCAGGGCGTTTCCATTTCCACTTCCACCTAATTTAAATTGGTACAAAGGATTGTGATTGTCTCCTTCGTCAAATTTCCGCAAAGCCTCTTCTATGGTAGCTCCTTTGCTCAAATCATAAATTTCCAAAGCAATGGTTGCAGTAGATGCACTACCCTGACCAGCGGTACAAACCAACAGATAACGCTCCTCATTAAAGTTGATTATCCTTGGAGCCACAGCCTCTCCTTTTATGCTCGACGCATATATTTCGCCTACAGACTCATTGACCAATGTTACAGGAATTCTGACACCCGACCATAAATACTGGTCTGTATTTCCCACTCTATATACATTGGTCACCATCGTAGCATCAGATTTTGACGGTAATACTTTAATGGCAGTGGCATCAACTGTTTTATAGCCGCTTACGGGTATTCTTAGAAAATCAGTAGCTGCATTATCACCAAAGAATATAAATCCGTTACCATTCTCATCTATATTATAAGAGGCATTATCACCATGTCTGTTTCCTGCTCCGGAGATACTTCCAACATTAATATTGGCTATCGTTTCCGGTTGGGAATCCGGTGTTTCCCAATGATAAATCTTAAGAGGAGAAGCTTTGGCACCCGACAAACTTGAAAGATATACATGACCATTACTCAACGCACCCATGTTATAAGAGAAAGTACCACCGCTAACTCCAGTCAAATCCAGCAGAATCGGGTTGATTTCCCCCTTCTTCAAATCCGATACTTTAAGAAGATGAGGTTGTGTAGCTCTGCTGACAACCAATACATGTTCGCCATCATAAGAAGCACAACGGGTAGATGCAGCATCGGCATAATCACTATAAATGTTATCTCCTGAAAAATTATATACAGTAGGCTTTTCAAAATCAGCCCCATACACAGGAACTCTTTTCCGGACTTTAACAAAATATTCCTTATACCTCTTATTATTTACAATCCGCAGTATCAAAGTCTTGTCGGAAGTTTCCTCATCCATTGAGAAATCCATGACCGGAGTTTGAAGCTCCGCGCCCTCAGAAAGTTCCGCCTCAAAGCTCAAAGCTGAAAAATTAGTCTCAACATCCAAACGGGGAAAATTAATTGTCTTATTGGCTTCATCAATTGTTCCTTCCACCACTGTTTTCCCGTCTGCCCCGGCATTAACTATCTTTATTGCTAAAAGCTCCGTATCATAAGGTGCTATATGGCTTTTAGGATAATCCTCCTCACAAGAGACAAGACTAATACCAAGCAATACAGCCATAAATCCTAAACTTTTTATTAATTTATACATAATCTCATGTTTTAATTAAAAACCATTGTTAACTCACGGATGTATCCGTCAATTCAAACTTGCCGGCCATCCCTCCGTTTGAGTAAGTGTATACCCTCTACTCTTATAATCTTCAATTTGATTAATTCCGATAGGTGAGAGATATGGGTTTACATTAGGCACATTCAAGAAGGGCAGTCGTCCTTTATTCTGTTCCGGATAGAAAAATCCTTTCATAGCAGCAGCATTAGTGCCATCATAAACGGTCAGACTTCCATCCTTGCCCATAACCCTGATTTTCCTGCTATTCTCTGATTTCAGTTCTTCGGGAACCTCATCCTTGAAATTTACCCAAGTACCTACCAGCAAATCCTGATTTCTATCGGTATCCATGTACTCCAATTTTTTCCAACGTCTCAAATCGACGATACGTGAGAATTCAAAAGCAAATTCCATTCTTCTTTCCCGTCTGATTTCCCAAAGTAACGGAGATACCGTGACATCTCTACCCGGATCATCAGGCAGAGCATCTAATTTCATGTCTGCTGTCTTGACAACACCCAACGCTTTTGCTTCCTCGGCAATCGGTCTGTTACGGATCTTGTTAATAGACTCATCTATATCAGTCTGGATAACCGCCGGCCCTCCCAATGTAGCAAGTTCCGCTTTAGCCTCAATCCAATTCAATAAAACTTCAGCATAGCGGATTACCGGATAGCCAGTCACATTCTTTTCACCCTGGAATTCCGGAGCCGGAGAACCACCTTTTTCAATATACTCCAATGCACTCCGAGGGATAAACTTAGTTACATACAAATAACAGCTTTTAGCTCTGGGAGTCGGCTTATTGTAAAAACTTGCCTCAAATCTGGCATCTCTTGTCTTTATCAGGTTACTTAAAGTAAAATCGGCTGCGTTGGCAACTGCAGAAGTTTGCCAGTCCTTACCATCCGTACAGATAAACGCCTTAATCAAATCCAAATTCGGGCCGACATCGGTAGGGTCATTCATGTTACAAGTCGATGCTATGGAATGAGTCACACCCTTATCCGCATCATAGGTACGATACAGGATACAGTCTTTCGTACTTTTCGTCGACCCGAATAAAGAGCGGAAATCAGTCACAATATCATATTTTCCACTGCTCATTACCAAGTCAGCCGCAGTAATAGCCTGCTCAAAAAATTTCTTCGCACGTTCATCATTCTTATAATAATATTTTTGCCAACTTGCTTCAAACAATGCCCATCTCGAAACAAAAGCAGCCACCACATAACGGTTCACATATTGTGCATCCCCGTCATCCAAACGGACATTCTTCATGGCAAAATCAAAATCATCATAAACGGCATCCATCACTTCATTTCTCGGAGTACGATCCTTATACAAGGCATCCTTATCCGTATTCAACACCTCTGTATCGTAATAAGGGACATCACCAAAAACATTGACCAGACGAGCATACTCCATTCCTCTGAAGAAACGGCCTATTCCCATCCAATGATTGTATTGTTCTTCGGTCAGAATATCCTTCATTCTGGCAGACACACGATCAAGCATGACATTCGCCTTCCTTATCCAAGCAAAATTCCATGTCGGACCGGTAAATTCGCTCTGCCACATCATATCCAGACTCGTTGAGCCTTTTGATGTAGGGACAGTCCGTCCAAACTGCGTTTGGGTGGACAATCTCACTGCATCATCATTAAAAGTATAATTTGCATTAGGAGCATACGTCGTTTCATACTTCAATCCATATCCTACAAAGAAGTTGGTATAAAAGGCATTGGCATACAAACGTACCCTATCCTCACTGGTCCAGTAAGCATCATCTTCCGATGTAGTCAATGAAGGACGGTCCAGCACATCATTACAATTCGTAAACAGGAAGATGATTCCGGTTAAAATCATATATATTTTAAATCTCATAATTACTCTTTTTTAGAAGGTTAATTGAACGCCACATGATAAAGTCTTGAAAACAGGTGTGCCCATACCCGTACGTCCCAAGTTATAGTTTGAGTCAGACCTGAACATCGAATAACCTGAGATAGCCTCCGGGTCGATAGGCAATCCGTTCAGCTTGTCAAATGTAAAGAAGTTCTCTAATGACATATAGAGTCTGGCCTTGGATATATACACTTTTGAAAGAAGATTCTCCGGGAAAGTATATCCCAACGTTATATTCTTGATTCTCAGGTAAGACATATCCAGCAAATAGCGTGACTGTTTCTGCATACTGAAACCAGTATTGCTTCCACCCAAATTCCATGCTCTCGGATAAAATGCATCCGTACGCTCTTCTGTCCAATAATCGGTTGTGAAGGTTTTGGGAAGAGCACCCTCTTTGGCATTATATCCGGGAATAGCCAACTGACCGCTACCCCAAATCTGACGCTTGCCGATGCCTTGGAAGAAGATTGAAAAATCAATCCCCTTATAATCCGCTCCCAAACGGAAGCTATACTCATAGCGAGGAGTAGAATTGCCAATCACAGTCTGGTCACCGGGATTACCATTCGTACCTGTTCCCGGCGTGATATAACCGTCTCCGTCCAAATCCACGAATTTAACGTCACCCGGTGCAAAAATCAATTTGTTATTGTCTTCATAATGTACCTGATACACCGGATATGGGGAAGATTGTTTATTGGTAGTATGCGCTGTTCCGTTATAAATGACAGTAATTTTTTCTATTTGTCCGTCTGCTCCGTAAACAAAGTCCTCTTTTTGAAACAATCTATCTGTCACAAAACCATAAATATCGCCATATCGTCTTCCGGTAGAATAGGTTGTCCCTAATTTACGGTCTTCCCATGGAGTCAGATAATCCGCTCCTTTGGTTATATAGGTAGTTGCATCGGAAATAGAAGCCATAACATTAATTCCCAATCCATTGGAAAAACGATGGGTAAAATCAGCCGACAACTCCCAACCTTTGGTTCTCAAACTACCGTAATTACCTTTAGGAGCTGTAGCACCAAGTGTCACCGGCAAGCTTTCTCCTTCAATAATCATGTTTTTCGTATCCCGACGATACCAATCGAAAGTTACTCCGAATTTATTCTTAAAGAAACGCAGGTCTACTCCAAAATCCAAAGTCTCAATCTCTTGCCAACTGATATCACTGTCCACTAACGAAGGAGTACCGTACAAAGGCATCTTATTACCGCTTCCGTCCAGCCATGACGATTGGCCGTCAGCCAATATGGCTTTGTACAAGGTATTGGATACCGTCTGATCGCCAATACTACCCCATGAAGCCCTAAACTTACCAAAGCTCAAAATATTTTCAACCGGTTTCATGAAACTCTCATTGGTAAACACCCAACCGGCAGAAAAAGAAGGGAACCAACGCCACTGCAAATTCTTCGGAAATTTAGATGAACCATCCCTACGTATATTAGCTTCTAAGAAATATCTGTCTTCGAAAGAATAATTCAGACGTCCGAAGAAACCTAATTGAGCTTCCCAATTGCGGTCTCCTTCAATGAACTGGTCACCGGATGCCAATGGAAATTGCGGGTTTGTCAAATCAATAAGATTTGTTTTCCACCCTTTATGCGAACTCCATTTACTGGTAACCCTGTTCATACCCACCATAAACTTAAAGGCATGCTCTTTTTCAGCTCCCAATTGCAGGTTATAGGTGGTATAAATATTGAACGTATTATTATCTACCGATTTATTCTGATAGCCGACCTGACTAGCTCCCGGACCCGAACTGTTATAATATTTTTCTACAGGGAAACGGTATGCCGGCATACCTCCCGTGTCTACTCTTTCGCCTTGTTCATTGACAAAGACCTGACTGCCGTTCTCTATCCACGCCGTAGGCGCATACCATGTAGCACCGGCCTCGTATTGGGTTACAGACGAATTTGTTTCCGAAGTTTGTCTGTCGTAAGTATAATCAAATTTAACATCCCAATTCTTCGTAATATTCAATGTAAAACCCAGGTTAACGTTATAATATTTATTTTGCAGATTATCTGTATTTGATGCAGCCATTTCATACGACGGCTCTTTCAAAGGATTGCCATGTTCTGTCACTCCCATCGGAAACAATGGGCTCCAACGATACATATACAACCAAGGGTCAGCAGAAGTATTACCAATACCCGGATAACGTTTATTACGGTCGGAATAGATAGAACTGGCTCTCACTGTAAGATATTTATTCAATTCCGATGTTACACTGACCGATGCATTATATCGTTTGAAGTCGTCCTTCTTGGCAGTCTTAGACATACCACTCTGATCCAAATACCCCAATCCTATATTATAACTGGTCTTGCCGCTTTTACCATTTACCGATAAATTATGGCTCATGGTCGGAGCCCAGTTCCTGACCATAGCTTTAGCCGCATCATAGAGTCTATATCCATATTTATCTTTTCCGTCATAATACCAGTCACGGCCATATACTACCGGATCATTCCATTTTACCTTTCCTCCATACTGTTTCTGCCATTCTATGGCTTTCTCCAGGCTTTCGGGGCTAATACGCCAAAAGCCACCCGCCGGCATCGGTTCTCCTCTGTTTATTTGAGCATCCAATGTGTACTGCAAGGCTTCAATTCCACCAATTTCAATGCTTTTGGCAGGATCTTGCCAAGAAAAGTTATTGGAATAGCTAACTTCAAATTTATCTGTTTGCGCTCCCGATTTAGTTGTTATCAAAATAACGCCAAACGCAGCTTTTGAACCATAAATAGAAGATGAAGCTGCATCTTTCAATACGGAAATAGACTGGACATCGTTGGGATTAACCATCTGAATACTTGGAATTTCCACGTTATCCAACAAAATAAGCGGAGTATTATTTCCCGAAATGGATCCAATTTGACCGCGAATTTTAATCAAAGGGTCCGAACCGATTTCTCCCGTTGGAATCGTAATATTAACACCCGGCACTGAGCCTTGAAGTCCACGACCGATATCCGCAATAGGACGACTGTCCAATGTTTTATTTACGTCGACTGTTGCAACTGCACCTGTTAAATTAGCTTTCTTTTGAGTTCCATAGCCCACCACAACAACTTCCGAAAGTAACTCGCTATCCTCTTTTAAAACAACCTTTACCGTCTTGGTTGCTTTTACCTCTTGAGTTTGATAGCCAACGAAAGAGATTTGTAAGGTTGAACCCGGCTTTACATTCAATGTAAACTTTCCGTTAATATCAGTTATTCCACCATTTGTCGTACCTTTCTCTACCACACTAGCTCCGATAACCGGTTCTCCGTTTACATCTACAACCAAACCATTGACTATTTGAGTTTGCAACTGTTCTGTCACTCTCAAAGAACCGTCAATGGTAGTCTGAGTAGCTATCACATTTCCACTGCTTAATAGCAAGGTGCTGATTGCTACTACCGTGAGGATCTTTTTATTAGACAATCCTCTTTTTCTGCAATCTTCATTCATAAGTGATTGATGATTTTGTTAAT
>UMEY01024683.1_pt1 | contig 13195 bp, 10 predicted proteins | sample 1964881 | NCBI WGS metagenome assembly UMEY01 (sample SAMEA4836033, study PRJEB28245) | human gut metagenome | biome: gut microbiome; material: fecal sample | place: Denmark | collected 2008 | reverse complement strand
TATACCAGAGTAAGCGGCACCAGATATTCCTTTGATGAGTCTGATTATAGAACTTATACAAGCGTAGACGGAGTTCTGGAACCTGTTATTTATCCGGCTACCGGTCAGCCTGTTTATGCATTTGAAGACGGAAAGACCTATAATCTTTCTGTTCGTGCCGTTAAGATCGGAGAGGATGGTAAGGAAGTATACGGAGACTGGTCCAATGCATTTGCATACAAAGTAACCGCTTCAGATGCAGGTACCAGTGAGAAGCCTGCAGCTGTTTCCGGTGTAAATGTAAACACAGAGGCTAGTGAGCCAACCTTGCGTTGGAACGCACTTGACAATGTAAACCGCTATGAAATCCTTGTAAAAGATTCTGCCGGCCGTGAATACGTGAGCTCAGCTTCTCTGAAGGATGACGGAACTGTTGATAAGACCTACTACAGCGTCGGACGCGGTAATTTCCCAAGTGTTTCCCTGTCAGAGCTTAAAGATGAAGATCTGTATACATATACAACAGATCCTAAGGTTTCATTTGACCGTGTAAGAGATGAGAATGGCGATCCGATCAAGGCAATGGCTCCTGGAGAATCCTATACTTTCCAGGTACGTGCAGTACGCACTTATACCGTTGATATAGACGGAAAGAAAGTCACAAAGACCGTAGAAGGCGACTGGTCAGCACCGTCCGCTGCATTTACAGTAGATGCTCTTCAGCCGATCACAGATCTTCAGTATGTGAAAGCTGACGACAATTACTATTATTTCACATACAGTGCAAAGGTTGATTTAGACAGCGTATGGTATCAGATCGCAACAGGCACAGAATTTACTACTGCAACTATGGTAAGTGACTGGAGCAGCTTCTATTATGATGGCTCAGCTGGTTCCGCGAAACTGAAGATCAGCAAAAACAACAGTAATCTGGAAGCAGGAAAAACCTATTATGTTCGTGCAGTGAGCAGTGCAGACAGACCGGAAGAGGAAGAGGTTGCAAAACTGAAACCTGCAGCAGTCTCCTTCACTACAGATGCAGAAAAGGCACCTAAGAATGTAACTGGCTTAGAGATGTATAAAGAATCTGAAAACAGCTTCGAATTCCGTTTTGATGCTGTTCTGGAAGATGGCGACTCTTATGAGCTCCAGTACACTGATAAGGCACAGCCTTCCGAAGAGGACTGGGTAACAGCTTCTTCCAGTGGTTACTATGATGAAGATGAAGATGAGTACTATGAGGATGATGATGCACTTACATTGAGAAAATCCTTATTAAAAGAAGGAGCAACCTATGTAAGAGTTGTCGCTTATGTAAAAGACAAGAGCGGAAACAAGAAATACGGTACTCCTTCCAATGTAGTAGCTGTCAATGTCTCCAAAGCCACTTCAGCGATCAGCAACCTGAAGCTGGTTGAGAAAACACCGGATGGTTATGTATTCTCCTATGACGGAACTGTAAGAAAAGAAGAAGATGTAGAATTCTGGTATTCCGAATCACCTGAATTTGTAAATGATTACAAGGTTACAGATTGTATTTCTGGTGAGAATAATAAGGCAACACTTTACTTTGAATCACTTACACCAGGCAAGACCTATTATGTGCGTGCCCGTGTAAAAAATGATAAGGCAGCTACACTTGCACAGAAATACAGTGCATACACAAATACAGCATCATTTAACGCTGGTATGCCGAATATATCTGTAACAAATGTTATCACAGCTAAGACCGTTACCTTAAAGATGAGCGCTGAAAGCGGATCAGAAAGCTGGCTTACCGGCTATCAGATCCAGAGAAAGAATGGCAAGAAATATAAAACAATTGCCAAAACTACAGACAGCGTTTATAAGAACACCAAACTGAAAGCAGATACTACCTATACTTACAGAGTAAGACCATATTATTATGATTCCGAAACAGGCAAGACCACTTATGGAGCATGGGCTTATAATAAGGTTACTACCTGGGGCGGTGCGCTGAAGCTGAAAGCAACACCTAAGAGCACAACTTCTGTAAAACTGTCCTGGACCAAGATCAAAGGTGCTAAGGGATATGAGATTTACAGATGTGAAGGATCTTCTATTGGAGATACTGTAGCAGCTGGCATGACCAACAATTTTGCTAAGTATAAACTGATCAAGACTACAAGTGCAAAGGCTTCCAGTTATACAGACAAGAAGCTTCAGAGCGGTATGGATTATTACTATCTTGTAAGAGCATACAAGACTGTAGGAAACAGCAAGTATTACATTGATGAAGGTGTATATGCAAATCTTAGCTTCGAGATGACTACCGTTAACAGAATTTCTTATGCAAACGGTAAGATGAAGTTAAGCTGGCAGCCGGTATATGCAGGAAAGGGTTATCTGGTTGAGAAGAGAAATGAAGAGACTGGTGCATGGGAAACCTATAAGACACTGAAAGCTTCCACATCTTCCATTACATTCCCGGCAGCAGATACGGAAACAACCTATCGTGTACGTGCATACAGAGGACAGGAATACAGCAATGAAATCAGAGCAACAGTTAATCCTGTTTTAGCAACTCCTGGCAATGTAAAAGCTGTTGCAAACAAAGCAGATGGAAGTATTACTGTAACATGGAATCCGGTAGCAGGTGCTGATTACTATCGTGTATACAGAACCACCTCTTCCTGGAACAGATATAACAAAGACAGCAATTCTTACAGCTATAGTTACGGTTCCAGTGCAACTGTCCCGAATTATGTTGCTGATTCCACAACAGTCAGCGGATACAAATTCGTTAGTGAACTGAAGGAAACGACTATTACAGATCGCGAGATCAAGTACACCTATAATGGTGCAACAAGCACAGAGTACAAAGGACCGAAAGCAGGAGTAAAATATTACTATTATGTAATTGCTTACAAGAATGGTAAGTCCTATGAGTACAAAGATTCTGCTGATGAAACATATACAAGTGGTGCAAGCAAATCTGCAAGTGCTATAGTTTCCACAGCAAAGATCGCGAAGCCAACCAGTCCAAAAGCGAAAGCAACAAAGGGCAAGATTACTGTCAGCTGGAAGAAAGTAACAGGAGCTACCGGATATCAGGTATACCGTTCCACTAAGAAAGGTTCCGGATACAAACTGGTAGGAACTATTACAAAAGGCTCCAAAGTGAAATATGTTGACAAGAGCTCCAAGAAAGCTGGAACCAAGTATTATTACAAAGTACGCGCCGTTGGAAACAACGAAGCAGGTGTTCCAATCTATTCTTCTTACAGCACACCAAAATATGCGAAAGCAAAATAAATAAAGTGTAATAAAATCCCCCTCCTGTTAGACAGGAGGGGGATTTTTGGTTACCCAGATGTAAAAACTTATGCAACTATTTGAATGCAGATATAAGAAAAGAAGACCCGTATCACAGGCCTTCTTTAATAAGCTTACCATCTTTTAAATGCAGAATTCGCTGATTGCTGCTCCCTCTGAACTGAAGGGAGAGGTTTTTCAATTCCTGAATAAACTCTCCGTCTACCAGAACGTCGATGCAGGAAAGCATCCGGTCTGTAAAAGGAGTGTAGATCTTACCTCCGGGAACCATATCTTTGTCAAAAAGATATCCACTGTAACACCAGATGGATTTATCCGGAAAGGTACGCCTGATCTCTTCCAGAAGCTCTGCCAGAACAGGCTGATTCTCTGGCTCGAATGGCTCGCCGCCGAGTAGGGAGAAGCCCTCTATATAAGACGGAGCAAGCAGCTCCAGGAGCTTATCCTGAGTCTCCCGGGTAAATGGCTTACCGTAGTTAAAATCCCACGTAGGTGCGTTAAAACAGCCCTTACAGTGGTGCCTGCAGCCGGATACGAACAGGCTTACACGCACGCCTGTGCCGTCTGCAATGTCGTAGGATTTAATGTTTCCGTAGTTCATAACTGATTCCTCTTTTCCTCCTGTGCCTGATAATCAAATACACACATCTTGCAGAAAACCCGGAAACCATTACTTATTACAGATGTAATACACGATCCTTGATCTCCTGGGTACGTCCCTGGTTCCAGAACTGGGTACCGATGTATCCGCAGGTTCTTCTGGCAACGCTCATCTTGTCCTGATTGCGGTTACCGCAGTTCGGGCATTCCCAGATCAGCTTGCCGTTCTCGTCTTCTTTGATCTGGATCTCTCCGTCATATCCGCAGACATCACAGAAATCACTCTTGGTATTCAGCTCTGCATACATGATGTTATCATAGATAAACTTCATAACAGAGAGAACTGCCGGAATATTCTGCTTCATATTCGGAACTTCCACGTAGCTGATGGCTCCTCCTGGAGAAAGCTTCTGGAATTCAGACTCGAATTTCAGCTTGGAGAATGCGTCGATCTCCTCAGTAACGTGAACGTGATAGCTGTTTGTAATATAATTCTTATCCGTAACTCCTGGAATGATGCCAAAACGCTTCTGGAGACATTTGGAAAACTTGTATGTGGTGGATTCCATCGGAGTGCCATATACAGAGTAGCTGATGTTCTCAGCTGCCTTCCACTGGGCACATTTGTCATTGAGGCGCTGCATAACCTTCAGCGCAAACGGACGAACCTCAGGGTCTGTATGAGGCTTTCCGTACATTCTCATGCACATCTCATGGAGACCTGCATATCCAAGTGAGATCGTAGAATAGCCGTCATAAAGAAGCTTGTCAATGGTCTCACCCTTCTTAAGCCGTGCAAGAGCACCATACTGCCACAGGATCGGGGCAACATCGGAAACTGTGCCAAGAAGACGCTCATGTCTGCAGCGGAGTGCTCTGTGGCAAAGCTCCAGGCGCTCCTCCAGAATCTCCCAGAACTTATCAAAATCGCCGTCTGAGGAGCAGGCTACATCTACAAGGTTAATGGTAACAACACCCTGGTTAAAACGACCGTAGAACTTGTAGGAACCGTCCGGGTTCTTCTGTTTCTCCTCAACGGTAAGGAAGGAACGGCATCCCATGCAGGTGTAAACATTGCCGTTTTTTAACTGGCGCATGATCTTGGCTGAGATGTAATCCGGAACCATACGCTTGGCAGTACATTTCGCTGCAAGCTCTGTGAGGTACCAATATTTGGAATCCTCGTGGATGTTATCCTCATCCAGCACATAGATCAGCTTCGGGAATGCAGGTGTGATCCACGCACCGCGCTCGTTCTTAACACCCTGCATACGCTGCTTCATAACTTCCTCGATGATCAGTGCAAGGTCATCACGGGTGCGTCCCTCCGGAACTTCATCAAGATACATGAAAATCGTTACAAATGGTGCCTGTCCGTTACAGGTCATAAGAGTGATCAGCTGGTACTGGATCGTCTGGATACCACTCTGGATCTCATCCTTCAGTCTGCGTTCCGATACCTTCTGGATGATCTCATCATCAAGAGGCTCACCGCAAGCCTTACGTTCCTCGATTACCTTGTTACGGATCTTCTGGCGGCTGATGTCTACAAAAGGAGCCAGATGGGCGAGAGAGAAGGACTGTCCGCCGTACTGATTGCTGGCTACCTGTGCGACGATCTGTGTGGTAACGTTACATGCGGTAAAGAAGCTGTGAGGCTTCTCAATCAGTGTCTGGCTGATAACCGTGCCGTTCTGGAGCATATCCTGCAGATTGATCAGGTCACAGTTATGCTCACGCTGTGCGTAGTAATCGGAATCATGGAAATGAATGATTCCCTCGTCGTGAGCCTTTACGATCTCCTCAGGAAGAAGAACACGCATGGTCAGGTCCTTGCTGACCTCGCCTGCCATGTAATCACGCTGGGTAGAGTTAATAGTAGGGTTCTTATTGGAGTTCTCCTGCTTGGCATTCTCATTAATCTGGTCAAGAAGAGCAAGGATGCTGTCGTCTGTGGTATTGGACTTGCGGGTAAGCTCTCTCTTGTAGCGATAGCGCACATACTTCTGTGCAACCTCATAACCGCGCATCTCCATAATGCCGGTCTCTACCATATCCTGAATATCTTCCACATTGACAGCGTGGGAGGATTCAAGGGCACGGGTGGCAATCATATCAGCAAGCGCTGTGATCTGGTAATGACTCAGCCTGTGAAGCTTAGAAACCTCCTCATTCGCTTTTTCAACGGCGTTGATGATCTTCGCCTTATCAAAAATAACTTCCACGCCATTTCGTTTAATGACGTTTGCATTGACCTCAGTACTCATTCTTTCAAATCCCTCCATATATTGTGTTTAAATCTTTGATTACATACTAGATGTTGTGCACTATCAATATTACAGTATTCTACAGAAAAGTCAAGGTCAAAACCATTGATTTTAAAAATCTGTGAAATGTGCTGAATTTTCGTCAGCAGGACAGAAGAATCATTCGGTGATCTCCGGTATAGAGTTCCTGAAATGTGCGGAATCATCGGGGTTATTCCGTATGTGAAATTTTACCGTACACAATAAAACAGTTACTGGATGACCAGTAACATGCTTTGTATGATTTCGCGCCGCAGCTGTGAACAATGTTCACAAAAACACCTGGCGGAATACTGCCTTCTGAATAGTTATGGGGCATGAACAAAGGGCTGCCCTGGGCAACCCTTTCTCGCGTCCGCATCTTCCTCTATTATACTTGGAAAAAAATAAAAATCAACCCTTGACACCACCAGAAGTGAGTCCTCCAACCAGATTTTTTTCGATTCCGACGAACAGAATCACAACTGGAACAATTGCATAGAGGGAAGCAGCAAACAGATACTGCCACTCGATCATATTGTAACCGTTGAAAATATTGATACCAACGGTGAGAGGCTTGAAGGTATCAGTGGAGATCAGTGTCAGTGCCACTGTATATTCGTTCCAGGCGTTGATAAATACGAAAATAAGCGCTGTAACGATACCAGGTGCAGCAACAGGCAGAAGGATCCTTAAAAGGGCATGTACGCGGTTACAGCCGTCAATAGTGGCAGCCTGCTCCATCTCAGGGGAGATGCTCAGGAAAGTACCGCGGAGCAGCCAGATAGCAAATGCCTGGTTAAATGCTGCGTTGATAAAGATCAGGCCGATAATGCTGTTGGTAAGATGGAACGCCATCATAACCTTGTAGATACCGATGAGAAGTACAACCGGTGCGAACATCTGGGAGACAATAACAAATCCCAGAAAAGCAGTCTGGCCTTTGAATTTCATTCTGGACAGGGCATAAGCAGCTGGGATACCGCAGACCATAGCCAGAAGAGTGGAGCCTCCTGCGATCACAATGGAGTTCATCATGTAATTGCTCATGGGAGCCAGCTTCCATACGTCTGTGAAGTTGGACCAGATGGCCTCAACAGGGAAAATAGTTCCATTCATGGAAAAGATTTCCGCGCGGCTTTTAAGAGCAGTACATACAGTTACAAAATATGGGTATAAAGTTATCAGACAGATGGCGATGATCACTACATAGAGCAATACACGCAAAACTGTGTTTCTGGTATTTTTTTTCTTAACTGAAGCATTGGTGTTTGCCATATTATTCGTCTCCTTTCTTCAGTACGGAAACCATGTACAGGCTGGCGCAGAAAAGAAGAATCAGGAAGCCGATAACAGATACGGCTGCTGCCTGTCCCTGTTTGCCGTTGTAGAAGGCCAGTTTGTACAGATAGGTAACCAGGGTGTCGGTACGGTTAGCAGGGTCACCCTTGGTTATGGTCCATATGATCGGAAAAGAGTTAAATACGTAGATAATGTTCAGGATGGTACTGATGGTAAGATTCGGACGTACCAGCGGGATGGTGATCTGGAACATTTTCTGCCAGTAACTGGCTCCGTCTACGGCTGCTGCCTCATAGTAGCTGGCATCAATACTCTGCAGACCGGAAAGTACGGTAAAGGTTACAAATGGAATGGTAACAAAAATACCGCAGGCAATTTCCCAGGCGAAATAAGCACCGGCAGTAGGAGTCCAGTTCACAGCGTGGTCAATAATGCCAAGCTTCATCAACAGTGTATTTAAGGTACCGTAATCTGTGTCGATGATGAATTTCCAGATACTTGCCTGAACGATCAGGGTTGTGGCCCATGGGAAAACAACAACGGCACGTGCAAGCTTACGGCCTTTAAATTCATTGTTGAGGAGGATCGCAAGGATAAATCCAAGGAGTGTGGAGATGCCGACTACGGCAACGGTCCACACAAGGGTGTTTTTCAGCACCATGGCAAAAACAGGGCTGCTTGTTACCTTGCGGAAATTTTCAAATCCGGCGAAGCCTTTGATCAGACCAGCTTTGCTGACGTCGCTTAAGGCCATACGGAATACAAAGATAATAGGAACCAGGATGAAAATTGCCATGAGAAGGACACTTGGCAGGATCCATACATATGGTTCCACTTTTTTGAATTTTTTCTTCACAGGGATACCTCTCTTTTTATAAAAATAGCGTTGACGCTGCGCAGACAAGCACAGAAAACGGCGTTTGTTACGCAGAAAAACAGAACCTTCTTGTGACAAATACAAGAAGCAGCGTTTGCTTCGCAAAAAGGTGGAACCTTCTTGTGCCTGGCACAAGAAGTAGCGTTTGCTTCGCAAACTTAAAAATGGACCGGACCCGTAAGTCCGGCCCATTATCTTCCTCGTAATGGGAAAAACAGTGGATTAAGATCAGCCAGCGATTTCTGCCTGAAGGTCATCCAGTAATTCCTGAACGTCGCCGCCAAGAAGAGCATTCTGCTCTACGTTGATAACGCCCTGTTTTACATCTGCCCATTCTGCTTTCGCTGTTGGATAGAATTTACAGCTGTCTAAGATATCAATCCAGCTTGCCATATCTTCGTTAGCTGCTGCGAGAGCCTCGCCGCCGGACTTGGTTGCCGGAAGGAATCCCTCCATGTCAACCCACTCTGTATAACGGGCATCATCATAGAAATAATCAAAGAATGTGGAGATAGCAGCTTTCTCATCATCTGAGTAGTCGTTATCGAAGCACATGAAGCGGTCCATAACACCTGCAGATACAGACTCGCCTGTATTGGAAGGAATGGAAGCAACGCCGTAGTTTACTTCATTTCCGCCTGTAGCAATGTAGGTAGGTAAGCTGTTCGGTGCGATGAGCATAGCAACCTTACCTGCGCCGAACATATCCTGCAGATCGTAACGGGTATCGTTAGCAGGATCGGTGTTTGTGTAACCGGAATTTACAAGATCGATTGCGTACTGGATTGCTTCAACGTTCTGCTCACTGTTCAGTGTCCAGTTACCTTCATCGTCAACAAATCCGCCGCCGTTGTTCCAGGTGTAGTATGCGAATGCTGCCTGACCTTCGTCAGTAGTCATATCGATACCCCATGGATAAATGCTGTCATCATAAGCCTTAAGAGCTTCACAAGCAGCTTTCAGCTCATCCCATGTAGTAGGAACTTCTACGCCTGCTGCATCAAGGATGTCTTTGTTATAGTACATAGCACGTGCAGATGCAAGATCCGGGATAGCCCATACAGTTCCGTCTACTTCAGACTGTGCAAGGAATGCATCGTACATCTTGCTGTAGGTCTCTTCAGAAACAACGTCCTGGATCGGAAGAAGGAGATCATCTGCCTGATAATCTGCGAATACGTCGATATTCAGGACATCAGGAGCTTCGCCATTGGCGATACGGGTATTTACTACGGTGTAGATATCGTTCCAGGAAACAACCTCTACGTTCAGGTTAATGTCCGGGTTTGCTTCATTAAATTCTGTCACGAAGTTCGCCCACCAGTCAGCAGTCTGCTGGCCATACTGTGCAGCAATGACGTTTATGTCTACTTTGTCTGCGGCGGATGCGGTGACCGGAGCCATGGAGAGAGCCATTGATAAAGCTGCGCCTGTTGCTAAAACCTGTTTCATTTTCATAAGTATTACCTCCCTTTAGATACGAGTTGAGGCATTCCATAGATACATCCTTGTACCAAATGGAGTGCCTCTCTGTAGAAAATAGCATACAACAAAAACAGTCAGATGTCAACAGAAATTGGTGAAAAAAACAATGGAAAATATCAAAAACAAAGAAAAACACAACGAAATACACAAAAGAAAAAACAAAAAACCACAAAAGCCATGGAAAAAATGTAGAGAGTAGAATAAAATAACAGATAATTTATAAAAAATTATACAAAAAACGACAAGTATGGTACGAAATCATACAAATCAGGATTTCTTTGCTCACGAAGAAATTACGATAACCAGGATTTGGTTAAAATGTGGTTTGACATTTCAGGGGCGGATATTATACAATCATATTTAATCGAAAAAAATTCAGGAAAGGAGTATGCGGCAGTCAAAAAGAACTGAGAGGGTAAGCCCTAATGGCATGCACTGCTGCAGAACATAAAATGGAAGAATTATACGCTGCAATTGAGAAAAAAATCAAAGCTTCCGGTTATCCGCGTGAGATTTCCGGTGCAGATGTGTATGATGATATCTGCGACCAGATCGAGGGAAAAGAGAACGGAAGCTATATTCTGCTGTCCAAGTTTGAGGATGATGTAATCTTTGAGTATCATATCACGGTAATGGATGATGATTTTAATCTCGGGGTTCTTACCATGCGTACGCCTGAGGGAGTATTTGAGACCGATTTTGATGAATAAAAGAACTATAAACAAACATAGAAAGCGTGCATAAAATGAAAGTATTGGAAATTATTTTGCCCGTACTGGTAATGATCCTTCTGGGTATGGCCTGCAAGCGGCTGAAACTGCTGGATCAGAATGGAATTAACAATATGAAGCTTCTGGTGACCCAGATCATGCTTCCTGTAGCAATTTTCCATGCCCTTGCTACGGCAGATTATAATAAAGAAACCGGAATTCTGGTTGGAATCATGTTTGTAATGCTGGTTGTTTCCTTTAGCATCGGTTTTTTACTCCGCCCGCTTATGCCGGCAGAGCGTTACCGGAAATATCTGCCCTTTATGGTCAGTGTATACGAAGGCGGTTCCATGGCCTATCCTTTATATACCAGCCTTTGCGGAGCGGAGAACCTTTCCCAGATCGCTGTGCTGGATATTGCAGGTCTTCTGTTTGGCTTCAGCGTCTATATGGGAATGCTCGGACAGGTGGAAAACGGGGAAAAGATCGATCCGGGAAAACTGTTTTCCAGTGCAATACGTACACCGGCGTTTATTGCAAGTGTGTTGGGAATCATTGCCGGACTTACCGGTGTGGTGCAGAAGCTTCTTGCCGGACCGTTTGCAGGTACCTATACAAGTGTGGAGAACATTCTCACCACTTCCATAACCTCAGTTATTCTGCTGGTGGTAGGATTCAGCATTGAATTTGATAAGAAACTTCTTTCCCCATGTATCAGGACCATTGTACTTCGTATTCTTCTTCAGGCAGTCATGATCGGGGGAGTGCTGCTGGCAATACATTACATAGTGGGAGATCATCTGCTTTTGAACCTTGCAGTGATCAGCTACATGTCCGCTCCAGCCACATTCAGTATGCAGACCTTCCTGAAGAGTGAGGATGGAAGCGCTTATGTTTCCACCACCAATTCTCTGTATTGCCTGGTATCCATACTGGTGTATGTGGTCATGGCATTTGTAGTTTATTGATGCAGAAAAAGAAAGCTTCAGACAGTATCATTTTTGATATTGTTCTGCAGCTTTCTTTTTTTGTTGGATTCAGGGAAAATATACTGCAAAGTGGGGCGTGCAGATTGTGGGAATGATTTTTTAGATACGCTCCAGAGTGTGTCTGCATGAAACCTCTCTGCTTTGCTTATGGATGAGAAACGGCTGTTTTCTGTATGCGCAGCATAATTTTTGCAGTAAAAACACCATTTTCATAAGTGAAGCTGCTGTCTCCTCCGTTTTTTTCTGCAATGTGGCGGACAGACTGGATTCCCACTCCGTTTCCGGGACGCTTGGACGACTGGAAAATATGATTTTTCTCCTGTATTTTCCCTTCAAAGGTATTTTCCACCTGGATCAGGAGAAGGTGCTTATGATGAAGGTAAACCTCTGCATGGATTCTCCTGTTGAAAGGCTTTGCTTTCAGGCTGGCTTCCAGAGCATTTTCCAGAAGGTTGGAGAGAACCAGGCACATATCGATCTGGTCTATGGAAATGTGGGCTGGCAGAGCTGCATTTGCCTGGAAAGGAATGTTCTCCCGTTTTGCCAGAGCGGCATAATGGCTGATCACGCTGTCAGCCGCCTGGTTTTCACAAAAATGCAGGTCGTAGTCTGGAATTTTACTGTTTGCATTGGAAAGGTATTCTTTTATTTTTTCCAGATCTCCCTTTTCCGCAAGGGAAGAAAGCTGCAAAAAGTGATGGCGGATATCGTGTCGTGCCTGCCTTGCCTCCTCTATGGCAGAGCAAAGGTTCTCATATCGTGCCTGCTGAAGGGAGAGAAAATGATTTTCCTGCTGAAGCCTTGCATTTTTATTCAGGCTGTTGGCCATCATAAGAAACATTGTGTAAAACAGCATGAGAATTACAAGAAGCATCAGGCTGATCACAATGTAGCCCTGCAAAATACGTCCAGTATACAGAGTTCCCTCATATTTGGGAATCATAAAGAGATTCAGACCTATAAAAATCAGTGGCAGTATCCAGAAAACATACCAGGTCTGGGCTAAATTTTCGTCATCGATCATAGTGCGGGCTGCATGGGAGGCCGGGTACCAGGCGGCAGCAACGAACAGCAGACATATTACATTGTAAAAAATACCGGCACTGGTGTGAAACCAGATCTCTGTTTCCGGAAGTCCAAGTCTTTCTGCCACAATGGCATTCACTGCTCTGGAAAGGCTGTTTACACAGGCAAAGACCCCACATACTGCCAGAAAAATGCTGCCGGATTTCCAGATAGAGATAGTCAGGCTTTTGTGATAGATCAGCATCAGTACCAGCAGAGTGGGAAAAAGCACTGAGCTGGTAGGAATGTTAAGAAAGTAACAAAATCCTCCTTCCAGGAGACAGATTCCTGCCAGAAGAGGTGCAAGCCATGCAGCCAGTCTGCCGGGCGGTTGTTTCAGATAGGTCTGTACCGGCAGATAGGCAAGGAACAGACCGGAAATCATTACCGTAAGCTCCAGAACAGGTCTTAATATAGTATTCATATTCAATGTCCCCTTTGAAACAGAAAATCCATAAAAGTCTGTCTTGCATTTTTGACCAGCTTCCGGCTGACGGAAATCCGGGTTTCATCGTCCAGGATAAACAGGGCTCCATCAAAATCAACAGCATGCTCCAGATTGATCACAACGCCTCTGCTGCAAAGATAAAATCTTGGATCCATTTT
>UMEY01000571.1_pt1 | contig 13358 bp, 9 predicted proteins | sample 1964881 | NCBI WGS metagenome assembly UMEY01 (sample SAMEA4836033, study PRJEB28245) | human gut metagenome | biome: gut microbiome; material: fecal sample | place: Denmark | collected 2008 | reverse complement strand
ATATCATACTGTCTAACAAATGGGGTTCAGTTCATCGCTGTTCAGGCTTTTCTTTCCGTTTTATGCTTCCGGTTTTTCATTTAATACCCAAAGGGCATAATCTACATATACATTACAGGAAATCAGCAGTGCTTCCTCATCCACGTCAAACAAACCATGGTGATGAGCAACGGCTGTATGAGGGTCTTTGGAATTTCTGGTACCCACAAAAGCATACATACCTCTTGTTACTGCCAGATAATCCGCAAAGTCATCGGCACCCAACGCTTTCTGGAAATCAGAAATGATGTCTTCTCTCGGCAAAAATTCCGCTGTCACAGCTGTTACTTCTTCTACTGCCTTTGCATCATTTACCAGAGGTGCTGCAAAATCCAAAAATTCTACTTCCGCTTCCGCGCCATACAATGCAGCTGTTTCCTTTGCAATTCTTACCACACGGTCATTGGTAAATTTCCGTACTTCCGGCAGGAAACTGCGGGTAGTGCCTTCCAGCACTGCATGTTCTGCTACGATGTTGTACTGAGTGCCTGCCTGTAATTTGCCAACACCAACCACAACAGTTTCCAGAGGGTCTGTATTTCTGGAAACGATGGTCTGTAACTGCACAACGATCTGAGATGCAATATACAGAGCATCTACCCCCAGCTGTGGTGTGGAAACGTGAGCGCCTTTGCCATGAATCTGAATTTTAAAATAGTCGCAGCTTGCGTTCTGAGGGCCAGCTGTCAGAGAAATTTTTCCGCTGTCCAAATGGCTTGTCACATGAGCACCAAATACACGGGTAACACCATCCAGCAATCCTGCCTGCACAAACTGTCTGGCACCCTGTCCGATTTCTTCTGCCTGCTGGAAGAATAAACGTACCTGACCGGAAAATTCATTTTCTTTTGCTTTCAGAATTTTTGCCACTGTCAGCAATGTTGCTGTATGGGCATCATGTCCACAGGCATGGCAAACACCTGCGTTCTGGGAGTGGTAAGGCACTTCTTTCAAGTCCTCCATGGCCAGTGCGTCAATATCCGCTCTCAGGGCAACGGTTACACCGTCCCCTGCTTTCTTCCCATCAATCCAGCCGTAAACGCCTGTTTCTCCAATGCGTTTGTGAGGAATTCCCATACTGTCCAGTTCCCCTTCAATTTTCTTGCAGGTTTCATATTCCTGCAAACTTACTTCCGGGTGTGCGTGAAAATGCCGCCGCAAATCTGTCAAATATGCTTTTTCAGCCAATACATAAGGTTTTACTGTCATATTTTTTCATCCTTTCCTGCCCTTCAAAGAAAACAGGTCGGGCATTCCGACCTGCTCTTGTGTTCTTTGGGATTATTCTGCACCTTCCCATGCGCATACAAATGCGCCCTGGTATTCGTCTTCAATGGTTTTCTGTACTTCTGGTGTCTGGTATGCTTCTACGATTTTTTTGTATACTTCGTTGTCTTTATCTTCTGTACGAGCAACAATGACATTTACCAGATCAGGCACTGCCGCATTTGTTTCTGGGTTTACATCTTCCACAAAGATGGTATCTGTCACAGGGTTCAGACCTGCTGTGAAAGCATTGCCGCCGTTGATGATGGCTGCTGTGCAGTCAGGCAGCAGATTTGCCAGTGTTGCGGATTCTGCTTCCATGATTTCAATCTGTTTGTTGTATTTGGTGATGTCTGCTTTTGTAGGAACAACACCTTTTGCAGGGTCACATTCGATGATTCCAGCTGCTTCCAGCAGTTTCAGCGCACGTCCGCCGTTTGTCAAATCGCTGGGGATCGCGATAACGTCACCGTCTTTGATCTCTTCAATGGAAGAAATCTTGTCTTTGTTGTTGTAGATGCCCAAAGGTGCGATGATGGTATCGCCGATGTCTACAATGTCATAACCTTTCTGCTGAATGTCGTTTTCCAGGAATGCTTTATGCTGGAACGCGTTCAGGTCGATTTCACCGTCATTCAGGGCACGGTTGGGTGCTGCGTAGTCTGTGAATTTCACCAGCTCCACTTGAATGCCGTCATCTGCCAGCAGTTCGTTGATGGTATCCCACTGGGCGTTGTATTCCCCAACCACACCAACTTTTACAACTGTGGTTTCGCCGCTGTCTGCTGTTGCTTCCTGTGTGTCTGCACTGCCGCCGCAAGCGGTCAGAGATACTGTTGCTACTGTTGCCAAAGCTGCTGCAATCCATTTTTTCGCATTTTTCTTCATAGTTTTCTACTCCCTTTCTTTTCTCAAAATATTATTTATGTTCTATATCCTTAAAATAGTTTCCCATTTCAAAGCAACGATTAATGTGTGGTTCTCCGAATGATAAGATTGCCCACACCCTGAATCACACTGATGATAATCAGAATGATGATAACAGTTACCCAGATCATGTCACGATAACCCATCTGGTAGCCGTAACGGATGGCAAAGTCCCCCAGACCGCCGGCACCGATAGCACCAGCCATAGCTGTGATACCGATGAGGCTGACAAATGTAATCATGGTCACACGAGTGATACCGGGGATGCTTTCTTTCAGATATACACTGAAAATGATTTCCAGTGGAGAAAATCCCATGGAAGCGCTGGCTTCCACCAGACCGTAGTCCACATCTGCCAGTACGGATTCAATCTGTCTGGCAAAGAATGGAACTGTTCCCGCAATCAGTGCCACATAAGAACCGGTAACGCCGGAACCTGTTCCCACCAGGGCACGGCTTACAGGAATCAGCAACACCATCAGGATAATAAAGGGGATGGAACGAATCACGTCGATGATCTTATCCAGAATTTTATACAATACCGGATTTGCCATGATGCCGCCGCTTTTGGTAACGATGAGCAGTACCCCCAGAAATAAGCCCAATACAAAGGCAATGACACCAGAGATAATCAGCATCTGGAAGGTCTGCCCGATACATTTTACAAGTTCCGAACCCAGGGCTTCCAGATTCGGTGCGATTTGATATAAGATATTCATGCCTTAATGACCTCCAGTTCTACTTTTCTTTCTTCGATATATGCCAATGCTTTTTCCATGTTATCCGGTTTTCCGCTGAGGGTCACCACCAGTTTCCCGATGGTCTTGCCTTTGAGAATGTCAATGTTGCCGTAAATGATATTGGCTTTCACATCAAAGGCTTCTGCCAGATAAGAAATCACCGGCTCCCCTGCGTTATTGGCGGAATAGGTCATCATCACCATTTTTTCGCCTTCCTGCAGTTTTGTCAGGTCGTTGCCCTGTTCGATAAGTTCATAAATCTTATCCACATTGCCGGCGGTGCTGATGAAGTCTTTGGTAACTTTTTCTCTGGGATGAACGAATACATCCTCTGTTGCGCCTTCTTCCACCACACGTCCCAACTCCATGATGGCTACCCGGTCGCAAATGTCTTTGACCACTGCCATTTCATGGGTGATGACCACAATGGTGATACCCAGTTTTTCATTGACCTGTTTCAGCAGGTGCAAAATAGATTTTGTGGTCTGTGGGTCTAATGCGCTGGTAGCTTCGTCACACAGCAGCACTTTGGGGTCATTTGCCAATGCTCTGGCAATGGCAACTCTCTGTTTTTGTCCACCGGAAAGCTGGGAAGGATAAGCATCCTTTTTATCAGACAGCCCAACCAGCTCCAGCAGGGATAATATTTTCTTGTGTTTTTCCTCTTTGGACAAATTGCTTTTCTTCAGGGGAAAAGCGATGTTATCGTATACGGTTCTGGAACGGAGCAAATTGAAATGCTGGAAGATCATACCGATCTTTCTGCGCACTTCCCGCAGCCGTTTTTCATCCAGCTTTGTCAGTTCCGTACCATCCACGGTCACAGTACCTTCTGTGGGGCGTTCCAACAGGTTAATGCATCGTACCAGTGTGGATTTTCCTGCACCGGAAAACCCGATGATACCAAAAATCTCGCCCTGTTCAATATTCAAACTTACCTCCCTTACGGCGTGGACTTCTCCGCTGCCGGTGCGGAAGGTTTTGCTTACCTTCTCCAACTTTATCATGTGTATTTTTCTCCTTTCGGCAATAAAAAAAGCTTCCGTCCTGCTGCATATTCATGCACATTAGGACGAAAGCGTAAATTCGTGGTACCACCTAAATTCATCTGCTCCTCACGAAGCAAACCTCAACAAGTACGGCCGTCAAATAACGGATTATACTCTGGCACTGTAACGGGTGCACCCGTTATGATCTAACTTCATCAGCTCGACCATACGACTCCAAGACCATCTTCATCAACATATCCCTGCTTCCTTCACACCAACCGGAAACTCTCTGAAAGGTATTCTGCCAACTACTCTTCTCTTCCACGTCTTTGTTCTTTTTGAAAAGTTGTTCCTATTGTAATGCCGTTTTTTTCTTTTGTCAATGGTTTTTTATTATTTTTTACATGTTTTTTTATTCATCCGAAGCAAGATTTCATTCGCGCCTGTATTTCCGCCGTTTCCATGATTTTATACTCCGCATTGCCCAGCAGATCTCTTTTGCCATAATCAAAGAGCACTGCCTTTTGCTTCTCATCACCGAAAACTTCCAGATGGGTCTGACGGAGGGCTTCCTTGTTGCTCTTATAGTGGGGCAGACATTTCTGCCACAAATCAGGATTGCCGTAAAAAGCAAAAACCTTGTCATGCCACTGTTCTTCATTAGTGACAGTCAGCCATGCAGGCAGTTTTTTGGGCTTTTCATGGAGGGCAATATCAAACTTCATTTCCCACTGCAATTTCTGTTTTTCCACTTTCGGATTCTGTTCCACAAACCGCCATAACGCATCGAACAGCCCCATTTTGGACAACCCCAGATAATGGTAATTCTCCGCCACCCAGAACTGGGACAATGCCTCAAAAAAGGCAAAGGGACTTTCATAGAGCGGCACCAGATATGCAAGAGTATGCAAAAATCTTCCGCTGTTGTAATAAGTTTCCACCATTTCTTCCACATATTTCAGACGCAAAGTATCCGCATAAGGCAATTCATGGGTAGTCAGTACTTCATAAGGTGCTGTGTCATGATAGACAATTTCAAACTCCTTCTGTTTCTGATGGAGCATGGAGCCTTTCAATACCTTCAAAAAGCCCAATTGCAGCTGTTCCGGATGGAGGGCATACACGTCATTGAAAGAACGCCCGAAAGAGTCATAATCCTCATAGGGCAGACCTGCAATCAAATCCAAATGCTGATGGATATTCCCGCCGTCTTTGATCTGCTGCACGATTTCCGACAGCGCCGCAAAATCCACATTACGGTTGATGGCACGGATGGTCTGGGGATTGGTGGACTGGACACCAATTTCAAACTGAAACAGCCCTTTCCGTACAGTTTTCAGGAAATCAATGGTTTCCTGATCGATCAAATCCGCTGTAATTTCAAAATGGAAATTGGTAACACCGTTGTCATGTTCATGGAGATATTTCCAGATTGCCATGGCATGACTTTTTTTACAGTTAAAAGTGCGGTCGATGAATTTCACCTGTGGTACATTTTTATCCAAAAATTTCTGCAAATCCGGCAGCACCTTATCCAATGGTACAAACCGCACACCATTTTCCACGGAAGACAGACAGTATCCGCAATGATAAGGACATCCTCTGGAAGATTCGTAATAAATGATCTGATTCTGCACATCGCTGAAATCTTCTTCATAAGGAAATGGCAGAAGTGCCAAATCCATAGGATGCATCTGAGGTGTAGAAAAAATCTCTTCTTCCTGCCGATAAGTCAGGCTTTCGATTTCCCCCAATGTTGCAGGATTTCCCGTATCCAAGTGTTCCAGATATTTTGTAAAAACAAGCTCCCCTTCCCCACGCATGACAAAATCCACCGCAGGATTTTCCCGGAGGAAGGTTTCGCTTTCGTAGCTGACTTCTGGGCCGCCGAAACCAATGACACAGTCCGGCATGATCTTTTTCAGAATGGGACAAAGCTGCCGCAGCATCTCCACATTCCAGATATAGCAGGAAAACAGCACCACATCAGGCTGTTTGCGGAACAGTTCCTCGGCAATGAAATCCAGCCGCTGGTTGATGGTAAATCCCATGGTTTCCACATGATGTTTCTGGTTATTATTTTGAAAACGGGACAGATAACGCAATGCCAGATTGGAATGGATGTATTTTGCGTTCAACGCCGCTAAAATGACTTTTTTCAAAAAAATTCCTCTTTTCTTTCCGATTTTCTTTCATTCTAAGCCAAAACCAGTCAAATGGCAAATGAAAAGCTAGTTTCTTCTTTTATATAAGCAAATGTGCTCCACCAACCATAGAATCCTCTGCCTTGGGGCACCTGTCTCTATTCATTTGTCATACAAAATCCCCCCATATCATGCATCAATAATTATTTCTTATGACAAAATTTATTATTTTTATACAAAGATTGGAAAAATTTTTCCATTTTCTCTTTTCACTTCCTCCATTATTTACTAAAACCTCCACGGTTTGTATGAAATACCATTTAGTGGTTTTCTATACACATTTTGTTTTTGTATTACCCTTTATACATACTTTGCATATTTTCACTCACTAAAATCTTTTTCACTTGTCCAAAATGTCTGTTTTTCAAATATCCTAGAAAAACCATAGTATTTTAGTTGTTTGTATGCTATACTGTCAACCAATGCATCCACTTTGTGAGAATCAGACGATGCAAAAAAAATTTTCGAGTAAATCAAAAAAGGAAGAAAGGTATTTTTTTATGAAGAAAAATGCACTGCCCCGCCTTGTACTGGCAGCGGTCATGGCGAGCAGTTCCGTTCCCAGTGTTTATGCCGAAGAAACCGTAAACGATACAGTTTCTGCACAGGGACCAGAAGATGCAGCCGATACTGAAACACCGTCTGACGCACCTGAAACAGATGCCACAGAATCTGATGACAATGCTAACACAGAACCTTCCACACCGGAAGGCGACGGTGAACATAATCAGGAGCAGGAAAGCGGAAAAGAAGAAACACCAGAAAATCCTGCTGTGGAAACTCCAGAAGAAACACCCGTAGTTCCTCCTGTTGAAGGAGGCGAAGAAACTGCGGCTCCTTCCGAAGACGTAAAAGACGAGGAAGAAAAACAGGAAGAAGTAAAAGAGGAAGAAACCGAAGAAGAAAAGCCTGTGCTTTCCTTAACAGCCGTAGACAGCACCAGCACCATTTCCGTTCGTATCCATATGGATTATCCTCTGACAAAAGAAACCGTGGAAAAACTGAATATCCAGATGTCTGTTTCCGATTCTTATACAAGAGAAGAAGTGCCCGCATCCATTTCCTATACTTATCTGGATGAAACCGGTAATGAATGCGGCGATGATGATCTGGTAACAGCCATCGACATCGTTGCTTCCGATCTGCCCGCCGGCACTGCGGACAGCGTATACCGCATCGCAGTAACAGGTGACGGTTACCGCAAATGAACTTTCTCTGGAAGAATACGCAAAAATCATTACCATCGGTACCAAAGAAAGCACATTCACACTTGGGGATGTGAATGGCGACGGCAGCGTAAATCAGGAAGATCAGCAGCTGGTAGAAGCAGCTCTGGGCACTGATAACGACGCTTATGACCTGAACAAAGACGGCACTGTCAACATTGTGGATATTTCCTATGTAAACCGCGGCATGATGGTACAGGGCACCGACAAAGCCGTTGCACAGAATGGTGCTATGCTATCTCGCGCCATTGTGCAGAACATCGACGTTGACAAAACAGATCTGTCTGAAGCAGAAATTGCCGATGACAAAAACATTGCTGACCTGTTTACAGAAACAGAAGCCATTACATTCAGCAAAAAAGATTCCGGCGAAATTTCTCCCGAAGCACCTCTGGAAATCCCCATCGCCTTTAACGAAGGCGTTGCCATGAGCGAAGTACAAATTGCCACCCCCGCAAACGGCGGCATTGAATACTTCAATCTGGTTCTGGAAGTAGAAGAAGACGGCAAAGTTGTGACCGAAACCATTCCTTACGGCAAACTGACTGTTGCAGCCCGTTCTGCCCGTGACGGCGAAAACGTACTGGTGGTAAATCTGGGTTCCAGAAAAGTCGTAAAGAAAATCACCATTCAGGTTACCAAAACAGAAGATAATGAAACTGCTGTCATCAAACAGGTTGCTTTTGTGGAAAGCACTCTGACAAAAGCACCGGAAGCAAAAGCGGCAAAACCTCAGAATGTTTCCGCAACTGCCGGCGCAAAGAACGTATCCCTTTCCTGGGATGCCATGGCAAACGTGACAGGCTATAAAGTTTACTATGGCACCACACAGAACAGCATGACACAGGTTCAGACCACAGAAAACAACCGCATCACCATCAGCGGTTTGGAAAAGCTGAAAAAATATTATTTTGTAGTCGTAGGTACCAGCGGTGAATGGGAAAGCGCAACTTCCGCAATCGTATCCGCAACACCCCTTCCCGACAGCAGACCTGTGGCACCTACCACTTTGCAGGTGACTTCCATGGATTCCGCTCTGCGTTTCAGCTGGGCAAAATCCGAAAATGCCATTGGCTATCTGGTTTACTATCGTGAAAAAGGCGCAGATCAGTGGATCTCCTCTGATGTAGGCGATAACAACTCCCTTACCGTAGGCAACCTGACAAGCGGCGTTACTTACGAATCCTGCGTAGAAGCATATAATCAGGCTGGTGTCAGCCCTCGCTCCGTTGTGGCAGAAGGCGCTCCTAAGGCACAGACCATCAATGGCCCTGCCCTGCCTACGGAAAACCGTATCTCCAACGAACTGATCACTGTTCGTTCTGACAGCGGCGCAGCAGGCAATGTGAACTGGAGTGAAACACCTAACTTCAATATCAAACATGTACTGGACGGCAACTATTCCACATTCTGGCAGTCCGGCGCATACTGGAAAGATCAGTCCTTCACATTTGATTTTGCGGAGCCTCAGAGCATGAACTATATGATCTACGTTCCCAGACAGGGAGACCTGAGCTATACCACAGGCATGCGTGATTACAGCGCAACCACTTACCGCAAAACAGCTGATAGCAAATACGAAAAGATCGCAACCATCAACGCAAATATCACTGCCAAAGTGACAAAAGACGGCACCGGTTATCTGGTACTGGAACTGCCTGAATCCAACGACATTTCCAGAGTCAGAGTCAACGTTGGTCAGTGGGAAGGCGCAAAAGCAGTTACACTGTCTGAAGCATCCTTCTATCATCTGGATAACACACCTGCGGAAATCGCAGACCTGTTCTCCAACGGTACATTTACCGAACTGAAATACAGCAAGGAAGAAACCCTTGGAAAAGTAGAAACACTTCGCAGCAGAGTAGAAAATACAAACGCATTCTATCTGAATAAAGATATGATGCTTCGTGAACTGAACGATGCAAAAACACTGGCAGAAGGCGGCAAACTGGCAACACAGACAGGCTTCCAGTCCCGCAGCACCGCAGCAGACAGCGCATATGGTCAGACCGCAAGCGTACTGCAGCCGCTGGGTGTTGTAGCTTCTTCCGGCAGCGATGTGGTGATCTACGCCGATATTCCCGCTGGTGAAACCGTTACCATCGTGCCCACACAGTATTATGCTGATTACAACGCATGGAAAGGCAAAGGCATCCAGCTGCAGTCTGGCAGAAATGTCATTTCCGTGGAACAGATCGCTTCCGTTTCCACAGAAAAAGGCGGCGCACTGTATCTGACATACAGCGGTTCTCATGCAGACGAAATCTCCCTGCGTATCATCACCAACAACAATACCAGCGTAAAAACACCTATGTTGGAACTGTCTGACTGGTATGAACTGTCCGAATCCGCAAGAAAAGAAAAAATCTCTGCTTATGTGGCATATGTACAGGCAAACAGCAACCGTCTGGGTCAGACAAGCATCCGTAACCATACAGATATTGCAACTCCCAGCTTCCTGCTGTCCATTCCTGTAAAAGAAGTCGCAAACGGTTTGACAACAGAATCCCTTTACAATGCAATCCTGGCTTGGGAAGACGTTTCTTATGTGGTAAATACCACACAGGGCATTGTAGACGGTGACAAAGATGCTTACCAGTATCCTATGGAAAGCCGTCAGAACATCCGTTACATGCGTATGTTCGGTTCCGCCTTCATGTATGCTGGCGGCGATCATATCGGTATCGGCTATGGTTCCGCTGGTGATCTGGTGAAAGGCACTCCCGTTTCTATGCTGTCCAGCGAAGCAGATACAAACGGCCTTTACGGCTGGGGTATCGCTCACGAAATCGGTCATAACATGGATAAACTGGGCAGAACAGAAATCACCAACAACCTGTACTCCCTCATGGTGCAGAGCTATGACGGCGGCGATATGACTTCCCTGACCACTCGTCTGGAAAGCGAAGACAGATATTCCGCTATCTTCCAGAAAGTTGCGGAAGCACGCCCCGGCGCAGCCAACAACGTATTCGTACAGCTTGGCATGTATTGGCAGCTGCATCTGGCTTATGACAACGCAGACGCTCCTATGGACTTCTACAACCAGTTCTTTAAACTGTGGAAATCCGGTGCTTATAGCGGCAATGACTACGACAACCGCGTTGCACTGATCGCATCTGAAGTTGCTCAGAAAGACCTGACAGAATTCTTCACACGTTGGGGTATGGAACTGACAGAAAGCACAAAGAGCAAACTGAAATCCTATGGCAAAGAAGACAGAGCCATCTGGTATCTCAATGACAACTCCCGCCGCAACCGTCTGGAAGGCACAGGCGTTGCAAACGGCACACTGACACTGGATTCCGTTACAGCAACCAATTCCGTTGGCTCCAGCGGTCAGGATGTAACACTGACCTTCTCCCACACCGACGGAGAAAACATTCTGGGTTACGAAATCCTGAAAAACGGCAAATCTATTGCCTTTACAACAAACAGCACATTCACCGAACATATCGGTACTGCAAACAATACTGTATTGACCTATGCTGTTCGTGCCGTAGACAAACAGGGCAATATTTCCGAAGCCACAGAAACACAGCAGGTACGTATTTCTTATGATAACGTACTGGATGCAGGCCTGTATGACCTTTCCCAGTCCGGCACAACTGCAACTGTGACCATGAAAAACGATAAAGCACAGTCTGTCAGCGGTATCAAACTGACTGGTGTTTCCAATGTGGAAAGCATCACCGCAGTTCTGACCACAAATGTGGATGGCGTATCCAAAGAAACCACATTGACACTGACACAGAATATGGCAAATGACGGCAGTACATTCAAAGCATACTTCACAAAACCCGGTGCAGGCGCAGAAGACAGCCGCATCTGGACTTATGATATCACCAAACTGGAACCGCAGAATGTTCCCGAAGGTGCATCCCTGCATCTCATTGGCGCAGTTAACGACGACGTGGCATTCCTGCAGGACGGCGCTGCCATTGGCAGACTCCGTGAAGCTTATCATTGGGGCGATACTTCTGAGGAAGTCATCCCTGCCGGCTCTCTGGTCGTCGTCGGCACATATGTAGGCAACCCCAGATATAACTATGTTCAGGTCAACGGCGAATTTACCGTTCGCGATCTGGCAACAGGTGCAGAAACAAAAGAAACAAGACCTATCAACGGGGAAACTTATCTTCTGGCGGAAGTTCCCGCCGATGGCGAAGTGAGCCTCATCAGCAATGGCATGTTCATCTATGTCATCAACGAAGAAGCAGAAGGCGATCTGCAGCATGACCATGTGGACTGCGATAACCCCAACTCCCTGCCCGACCGTATTCAGGCAGTTCTGTACCGCACAGACAACATTTCTGAAACAGATGGCCGCATCACTGCACAGACATTGTGGATTTCTTCTCCCGATGCTGACAGCATGCCTTCCATCTCTCTGGAACATCAATAATTAAGGAGGAACCTACCCATGAAAAAGAAATATACACTCTGGGCAGGCGCTTTGGTGGCATCATTACTGATGTCCACCACTGCTTTTGCCGCAGGCCCCAGTGTGATTATCCAGCGGGATAACGACAGCAATAACGCTCGTCTGTATCTGACAGGTGTTTCCGAAGACACCACCAGCGTGGAAATCTACTGAAATCCAAACAGAATCTGGAAAACGCTCATTTCCTTGGCTCTGAAGATCTGGCTTACAGCCATCACACAGAAAAAGACGGTGTTCTGACGATTTATGCGGACTCCCTTTCTGTATTGGAAAGCCAGAATAACCAGATCTACCTTGGGAACCTGACACTGCCTGACGGCGTATCCTTTACAGGCGTATCCAAACTGATCACATTGAACAGCAAAGACGCTGCAACATCCTATACACAGGTATCTTTAGAAGATGATGGCAGTGATAACAGCGGCGATAACGGTACTGGCGGTGACAACGGTGATAACGGTACTGGCGGCGATAATGGCGATAACGGCAGCAACGGTGGCGGCAGCAATGGCGGCGGCAGCAATGGCGGCGGCAGCAATGGTGGCGGCAGCTCCAGCGGAAGCAGCTCCAGCAGTTCCAGTTCCAGCAGCAACAGCACAACAACCGGACACCCTGTCATCAAAGGTGACCAGACCAACGGTATGATCATCGCGAACAATGACGGCAGCGTATCCATCCAGCCTCATGACGGTTATGAAGTACGTGACGTACTGGTGAACGGCGTTTCTCAGGGCCCCGTACAGCAAGCTGCTGCATCTGAAATCCACCGACGTGGTAGAAGTTATTTTTGCAGCTGTGCAGCAGCCTTCCACAGGTTCTACAAACTTCAGTGATGTACCTGCAAATCAGTGGTATGCACCTGCTGTTTCCTATGTCACACAGAGAGGTCTGTTCTCCGGTGTCAGCGAAACACAGTTCGCGCCCAGTCAGCCCATGACAAGAGGCATGCTGGTTTCTGTACTTCACCGCTTCAACGGTACTTCTCATACAGGCAGCAGCCCCTTTGCCGATGTTTCCAGTGATGCATGGTATGGCAATGCCGTTAGCTGGGCATATGCAAACAATCTGGTATCCGGCGTCAGCGATACCTCCTTTGCGCCCAACACACCTATCACAAGAGAACAGGCAGCAGTTATGCTGGCAAGATACCTGAAATTCTCAGGTGTTGCTCTGGAAAATGGCACACCTGATTTCCAGGATACCGCTTCCATCAGCGGATATGCGAAAGAAAGCGTAGGCGCTATGCAGAAAGCTGGTCTGCTTTCCGGCGATAACGAAGGAAACTTCCGCCCCGATGCACAGATCACTCGTGCGGAAATTGCTTCCATCTTCATGCGTCTGTGCCAGAAATACGGCATCTGATGTTTTGCTCCTCATTATCAATCAAAACCACCCGTTGAACGGGTGGTTTGACCAGACCCTATAAGGGTCTATCTCTTGTGGTGGCCCCCTGAAGGGGGCATTGAATAGTCTGGCAACCACATTTTTAACTCTGGCTGCCCCCTACTCGGGGGCACTTTTTT
>UMEY01040797.1_pt1 | contig 13518 bp, 14 predicted proteins | sample 1964881 | NCBI WGS metagenome assembly UMEY01 (sample SAMEA4836033, study PRJEB28245) | human gut metagenome | biome: gut microbiome; material: fecal sample | place: Denmark | collected 2008 | reverse complement strand
GAGTCTATAAACACTACTACTTTATAATACGAGGGTATGATTTATACCGTCTGCGTGTTGGAAATTACAGGATACTATATCGTGTGGACGAGGTTGTAAAAATCATTACGATCGAAAACATTGACAATCGTGGAGATGTGTATAAAAGATACTAAAAAAGCAAAAATGAGACTTTTTGAGACTTTTTTGGTGCTATAATAAAAGCGTCAGAAAATGACTGTTGATTTTCCATCATGAAAAAAGGGTGATCTGTTTTAAAATGCAGATTGCCCTTTTTTCTTGCATGGAATTTCTTCAAAAACGGCTCTATTTGACATTTTTATAAAATGTTAAATAAACGGATAGGAAAAAGAAAAATATCCTTATAAGGGGCAAAATTTTGGGAATTAACACAATGTATGTTTTTGTAAACTAAACACCAAAAAACTGAAAAGGGCGGCAGGGCTTGAGAAATCAGGTTTTTTGCCGTCCTTTTTTATTTATGCAACCTTATACGGGGGTAAAAATGGGTTAGCACTTTTTTAGCCCCATTTGCTAAGTTTTGTATGCGAAATAATGACGAAAAAACAGCTAAAAAACATTGATATTTCAACGAAAATCGGCATTTTGAACAAATTCTCAAAATTGAGAAAAAGTTTCTTATGAGTAGAAAAATGGGGTAAAAAGTAGCACTTTAGCACTTTTTTGCTTGCTGTGCTACGCTAAAGCGTCCGGGGAGGTGGTGAAACGGTGACAACAGAAGAAAAAATTTTGAGCAACGCCAAGAGCGTGGAAGAATGGATTTTGGGAGGTCTGCCCGAAAGAGAAGTTGCCGCCGCCCTGGGGATCGGGTACAGCACTTTCCGAAAAGCGAAAAAAGAAAACAATCTGATTCGAGATTTCGTCAATGGCGCAAGTCAGAGGTACAAGAAGGAACAGGAAAAGATACAGTCAGAGAAGATCGCTCAAGTAAGGGGGAGCTTGTTCCAGCGGTGTTTGGGGTACGATGTGGACATGCCGAAGCATTACAAGGTGAAAAGGGTTGCCCGTAACGCAGACGGGGAAGTCCTGCTGGATGCCGGAGGAAAGCCCATCATGGAAGATGCGCTGGAACAGGTCATGGAGAAACAGCATATACCCGCGGACGTGACGGCCATCAAATTTTTCCTCATGAATCAGGATAGCAAGGAATGGCAGTCAGACCCCGAACGGCTGAAGCTGGACAGAAAAAGGGTTGCCAACGACACCAAGCGGACGAAGCTGGCGGAGGCTGCCGCCGGATCAGGTGAAACGGCGGGGAAATCTTTGGAAGATATTCTGGCCGAGGCGGAAGGGGATGTATATTAAGTGGGATATTCCGTTTTGACAGACCCGAAGAAATATATTGAAAGTTTTTTGAAAATCAAAACCAAAGAAGGGAAAATAGTTCCTTTTAAACTGAACGAGAGCCAGGAAAAGCTATACCGGGCAATCATGGAGCAGGTGGAGGCGGGAAAGCCTGTCAGAATCATTATATTGAAAGCCCGCCAGATGGGCTTTTCTACATTGACGGAAGGGCTGATATTCCACGATACCGCGACGCATTTCTTACATAATGCAATGATTATCACCCACAAAGACGAGGCGACAACAAACCTTTTCAACATGTCAAAGTTATTCTTTGAACGGCTGCCGGAGCAGATGCGCCCCATGATGAAAGCTAGCAACGCAAAAGAATTGATTTTCGAGAATCCTACCAAAGACCCGAAGAAAAAGGAAAAGCGCCCGGGGCTGCGCAGTAAAATAAAATGCACCACCGCAGGCGGGAAAGGTGTGGGACGTTCTGACACCTTGACTACGCTGCACGCTTCTGAGGTAGCCTTTTGGCCGGGAGATATTTTGGACACATTGGCTGGTATTTTGCAGGCTGTTCCATCGCTGCCGGGAACGATGGTCATATATGAGAGTACCGCCAACGGGTTCAACGCTTTTAAACAGTTATGGGATGATGCTGTGTCAGGCAAAACGGACTTTGTACCACTGTTTTTCCCATGGTATGAAATGCAGACTTACCGCAAGCCCTACCACGGCGAGGAGCTGACAGCGGAAGAAAAAGACATCATGGAGCGTTTCCAGCTGGATCATGAACAGATCATGTGGCGGCGGTGGTGTATGGCTAATAACTGCAACAACGATACGAATAAATTTCGGCAGGAATACCCAGCGACACCAGAGGAAGCATTTATCGCAACGGGTGAGAGTGTCTTTGATACGGAGGCAATCAGTAAACGGCTGTATTATCTGTTAGAAAATTCGCCAGTGGTAAAGCGTGGCTGTTTTACTTACGAAAAGACAGTGAAGGACAGCCAGGCAGGGCCGTTTATCCTGCTGAAAAACAGGGAGTTTGTGGAGAAAGACAACGGGGAAATCGAGATATACAAGGAGCCGGAGGACGGTGTGCCTTATGTTATTGGTGGGGACACTGCCGGGGATGGTTCCGACCGGTTTACCCTGCATGTGCTGGACAACCGCACCGGGGAACAGGTCGCAAGGCTTATGCGGACTTATGACGAGGACGAGTACACAGAGCAAGCCTACTGTTTGGGTATGTATTACAACACGGCATTGATTGCCATTGAAACCAACTTTTCTACGCATCCCAACAAAGTATTGGAGTGGCTGCGGTATCCCCGTATCTACGAAAGGGAAGTACCTGACAATTACACAGGAGCCATGCAGAAAACATACGGTTTCCGCACGACAACGGTTACACGTCCGCTGATTGTGGCGGGGTTGGTGACATATTTCAGAGATTTCCTCCACTATATCCATGATGTGGAAACGCTGCGGGAGGCGCTGACCTTTATTCGTAACGAAAAAGGAAAGGCGGAGGCGGAACAGGGCGCCCATGATGACTTACTCATGGGGTTAGGTATTGCCCTGCAAAGCCGGACACAGCACCGGATGGAGGCAGAAAGAACGCCCAAGAAGAAAGCTAAATGGACTGCGGACATGTGGGAGGACTACCGGAACGCGGATACGAAAACAAAGGCGTATTTGCGGGAAAGATGGGGAGAGCCTACACGATAAGGGGGTGAGGATATGCGTTTTGTTATGCCGATCACGGACAAGAGAGCTGTTACGGACATTGCCGAGTATTTGTATGAAAAAAACGAGAGGGACTACGTTCTTTTTATGACGGGCATTTACTTGGGGCGGCGCATTTCCGACCTTTTGGAGTACCGTGTGCGGGATTTACGGGGAAAGGACTATGTGGAAATACCGGAGAAAAAGACCGGGGACACCATACGCCTGACCATCAACCCACATTTGCAGAAGATTTTTAAACATTTTTTCCAAGGCAAAAAAGATTATGAATATGTATTTCGCAGAAGCAGAGGAAAGGAAAACCGCCCTATCAGCAGGGTGAGGGCCTGGCAAATACTCAACGAGGCGGCGGAGGCTGTCAGCTATAATGACCATGTGAGCTGTCACACCATGCGAAAAACCTTTGCATATTGGCTATATAAGGACAGTGGCGGGGACATATCCATGGTGCAGGACATACTGGGGCACGAAGATCCCAGTATCACAAGAAGATATATTGGTATTGACCAGCAAAGGAAGGACGCAGCCATAAACGGGCTGCATTTTTAATGGAAATTTGACGGAAAGGAGGAAAAGACCATGGAAAAAGGACAGCAAAACCGGCTGAAACGTTGGCAAGACAGGATGCGGCGGAACCTTGCGGCATATCAGCCGATTTTGGACGAAATGGACAACATGAACACCTTATACATGGGGAGCCGTGCCATTCGGCCAAAGGTGGGGACGGTGGTAAATGGTCCGGTAGAGGCGGCGTCCATGGTGCGAAACATCGTGGCTGAATTAGTGGAAGCACAGGTTGATAGCTCCATTCCCATGCCAAAGGTGACTGCCAGAAATGAGGCAGATGAACCACTGGCAACGACCATTGAGGATTTCCTGCGGAACGAAACAGACCGTTTGCCATTTGAAAAAATGAATGATCTGGACGAGCGGACAACACCCGTACAGGGCGGGGATTTCTATTTAGTGGAATGGGACGCCGACAGGCATACACAGACCACCATGGGTGAGTTATCTGTGACGCTGCTGCATCCAAAACAGGTGATCCCGCAAGCTGGCGTCAATGAGATTGAGGACATGGACTATATTTTTATCCGAATGGCTATGACGAAAGACCATGTCAAGGAACAGTATGGCATTGACGTATCCACCGAAGGGGAGGAAAGCCCCGAGAGCCGCGGCGGCACTACTACTGCGGATGACGTTGTAACGGTTAATTTTGCATACTTCCGAAACAAAAAGGGCGGTATCGGCCGGTATGTATGGGTCAATGACGTGGAATTGGAATATCTGGAAGATTATCAGGCGCGAATGCTGACAAGATGCTCCAAGTGTGGGGAGGCCATGGAAGGCGACACCTGCGAATACTGCGGCAGCAAGAAGTATGAGAGAAAAGCAGAGGACACCTTTGCGCTCTTTGAGGACATTGAACGCAGTGACGGCAGTATCATTCCGGCATATACCACAGAGTACCAGCTGCCTATGGAGGGGATGCAGGAAATCATCATTGATCCATTTACGGGAGAGGCAATGGAGGCAATTCCCGAAGAAGTTTCCGTACAAACAAAAATCCCGTACTACAAGCCGGATTGTTACCCCATTGTCCTGCGCCGCAATGTGTCAAGCTGGGGGAAAGTGTTGGGTGATTCTGACGTGTCTAAAATCCAAGACCAGCAAAACGCTATCAAAAAATGTGACACCCGCGTACAGGAGAAGCTGGACAAAGGCGGCAGTATTTTGATTAAAAGCGAAAGTACCAAGCTGGAACAGTCAGACAGACAGTTGAAGGTTGTCAACGTGGAAAAACCGTCAGAGGCAAATATGGTGCGGGTGGTCAATTTGCAGGTAGATACCAGTGGGGACATGGCAGTGGCGGAGCAGAGCTACCAGGCGGCCCAAAGGCTGTTAGGTATCACAGATTCTTACATGGGCAGACAGGACAGGACGGCCACCAGTGGTACGGCAAAACAGATCGCCGTTGCCCAGTCTGCCGGAAGATTGGAAAGCAAACGCATTATGAAAAATTCTATGTTTGCCGATTTATACCAGGTCATGTTTAAATTCCTGCTTGCCTACACAGACGAGCAGCGGACAGTGCGGCATGATAAGCTAGACGGCACCACAGAGTACAGCACATTCAACAAATATGATTTTCTGGCGCAAGATGACGCCGGCGAATGGTACTGGAAAGACGATTTTCTTTTTAGCGTTGACACGTCATCGGCTCTGGCTTCCAACAGGGAAGCAATGTGGCAGGAAACGCGCCAGAATTTCCAGAACGGTACTTTTGGCGACCCGACTAACATACAGACGTTGTTACTTTTCTGGTCAATGATGGCCAAGTTGCATTATCCCATGGCGGAAGAAACCAAAAAACAGTTGGAAGAAATGCAGACACAGCAGATGCGTCAGCAAATGGAAATGCAGCAAGCAATGATGCAGCAGCAAATGAACCCTGCGGGAATGGCTCCACAGCCGATGCAAATGGAACAGCCTATGCAGATGGAACCGTCTTTAAATATGGGAGGTGTGACAGGTGAAATGTAGCGCATGTGGCGTAGATGCCTATATCGACAGTACCGAAGTGGTATTTGAGGGGGATGAAAGCCCCGATACAGAAACAAAAGCATATTATAACCAGCACTTTGTGTGCCGGAATCCTGCCTGTCCAAACAGCGGCAAGGAAATTGGCACACTGTTAATACCTATTAACTAAGGACAGACATTTTTGTTTGTCCTTTTTTCGTGGAAGGAGGTGAAAGGCTATGAAAAGAGGTGGCAGCGCAAGACTGAACATTGGAAACGGATCTGTGCAGGAGGTGAAGGCGCCCAAAGGCAGCAGCGGCGGCAAAAAGCCCCAGAAACAGACAGGTACAGACCTGAGATGCGGCAAGTAAGGAGGAAATCAACATGGACATGGAACTGGAAAACATTGGGACACAGGAACCACAGGAAACCCACGATGATGGGGAATTTGATGAAATGTTAAAAGACCTTTGGGGCGACGAGTACACCACAGAGGACGAAGAGGGCGCCGACCCTGCACCCCGAAGAGAAACGGGGACGCCGGAGGCGGCTTTGCAAAGCAAAGTGCTTGACCCTGCACCCCGAAGAGAAACGGGGACGCCGGAGGCGGCTTTGCGAAGCAAAGTGCTTGACCCTGCAAACGGCGGAGGTGATCCAGCATCTACGGAGGAAGATGTTCCCCCGGAAACCAAAGAAGAACCGGCACCGCCCCAGACATTCACCATGGAACAGGTGCAGCAAAGAATTGCCCAGGAGAAACAGCAGGCGGTCAATGAGTTTATAGCAAAGCAGTTTGCCGGACAGGTTGACCCCTACACGGGAAAACCCATCACAACGGCGGCAGAGCTGGAAGCGTACCAGACAAGATACGCCGAAGAGCAGCTGAAAAGTCAGCTGGAAGGTGCAGGGCTGGACAAAAGTGTCATTGACAAGCTCATTGCGGAGCATCCGGCAGTCAAAGAAGCTCAAAGAGCCACAGCGCAGGCAGAGGCATACCGTCAGCAGCAGGAAGCCATGGAAACAGAAAATTTCACACGGGATTCCTTGCGGAGGTTGAACGCGAAACACCCTGACTGCGGTGTGAAATCGCTTGCTGATTTGGGCAAAACAGCCGAAGGCAGACAGGCACTTGAATACTGGCGTCGTGGCGTGCCTTTGGAGCAGGCGTACAGCGCGGCATTTGCCGACAGTATCGCCACAAACCGTGCGAAGGCTGCAAAACAGCAGGCACATAACGACGCGGTGAACAAAAGCCACCTGTCACAGCCCAAAGGACGTGCCAGCAGTGAAAAAATGATGGACGCGGAAGAACTTGCCGCATACAAGGCGTTTTTCCCCAATATGTCCGACGCGCAGCTGCAGGAAATGTGGCGAAAGAATCAGTAAAAAGGAGGGATAAAGATGTTTAAAGTACATGATGCAAATGTGGCAGATACAGAAGTGCATACATATCTGCCGGGAAAAAACTCTGAAACAATTACATACGGTGAGGCGCTGACCATCAGTGATCAGGGATTGACCAAGTGTGCGGCCACAGACAGACCGCAGTATATCTGCCGTGGACCCAAAAACGAAAATGGTCTGATCCCCGTTTCCCCTGTCATGGAAAGCACGAGATATGAGGTGCCATACACCGCAAAGCCGGCAGTGGGGAAGAAAGTGACATTACATAGTGACGGCTTGCAGATTACATCTACCACTACCAGCGGCGTGTTCCTGGTGGAAAGTGTGGATGCTACACCTGGCACTGCCATTGGCAGATTTGACTATCTTTCAAAAGCAGCAGGTTAAGAAGATTTGAGATGAGATTAGACAAGATGAGAAAAGAGGAGTTGAGAACATGAGTGGCATTATTTACAGCGAAGCTTCCGGTCTGAATGACGCGGTCATTGGGAAGAAGCTTGCACCTATCAGAGCGATTCTGAATGAAAATGTAGAGGCTTTCCAGAACAAGAGCCTCATCGACAAAATCTACTACATGGACAAGTCTAAGAGCTGGGCTGAAAACTACACCAGTGAAACAGCTCTGGGAAATTTCCAGGATGTAGGCGAGGGCGGCGCAACCCCCATGAGTGGTGTGCAGGAAGGTTATGACAAGACCATTGTACATAGAACATGGAAAAATGGTTTTGTTATCACCCGTGAAATGTTGGATGACATGAAGATTGGCAAAATGAAGTCCAACGCCAATAAATTTGCCACATCTTATGGACGTGGCCGTGAAATGTATGCTGCCCGTATGCTGTCCGGTGCGACACAGGCAAAAGTCACATTGGCTGGCAAAACATACGATGCCACTTGTGCAGATGGCAAGCCTCTGTTTTCTGTGGAACATCCTTCCAAAACACAGGGCGCAAAATTTAAACAGTCCAATATGTTCAAGGCAGAATTCAGTCAGTCTATTCTGGATCAGCTCCAGGAAAAAATGCAGGATTTCTGCGATGATGACGGCAACCTGCTGAATGTGGCGCCCGACACCATCATTATTCCCAACAGCGCGAAACTGAAAAGAGCGGTATTTGCTGCCGTTGGCAGTGAGCTGGATCCCGAAAGCAACAAAAATGCCATGAACTTCCAGCTTGGTCTGTGGAATATCCTGATTTGGCCTTACATGGACAAACAGATTGGTGGCAAGGACTATGTGATTCTGGCAGACAGTAAATTCCTGCAGGACTACATGTGTCTGCCTTTCATCGACAGGGTTCCTCTGACCGTGACAAGATACACAGACCAGAACACAGACGACGAAGTATTCAAGGGCTATGCTCGTTATGGTCTGGGCTTCAACAACTGGCGCGGTCTGTGCATCTGCGGCGATGGTATTTCTTCCGGTACATCTTTGACAGCGTGAGGTGATGGGCATGACGTGGGAAGAATTGCAAGTGATTACACTGCAAAAAATGTTTGAACTGCAAGGTGCTGACTTAGTGGTGGACGACAGCACAGGGCCGTATATCAACGCCATGCCCGGTGCAGTCAATGAAGCGCTCACGTTGCTTTGTACACAGGCTTACTACTTCAAAAAAACCGGTGAAATCGTACAAGGGGGCGACCATCCAACGGCGCCCACCTTTTCCGCCGGTCAGTATAACGCCTATGACCTTTCCAGTGTTTTTGATGACTTCTATACCATGTATGGCGGCTATATCACCTACACAGACGGGGAGAGTTACGGCATCGCTCGTAATATTCAGACGGAGGGCAATAAGATATTGCTGATTCCAAAGAATATTACAGGAACATGGCGTGTGACTTACAGTGCGTATCCGATGGAAATCACCAAGGACACACCGAAAGAAACTGTCATTGACCTGCCGCCAGACGTGACAAATAAAATTGCTGTTTACATGGCTGGTCAGCTGTACAAAGAGGATGATATTTCTCTTGCACAGATTTACATGAATGAATTTTTGACATGGCTGTCCATGCTGAAAGAAAGCAGCAGCAAAGCGGACAGCTTCGGAAGTACCGGTACATGGACTTCGACGACGGGGTGGTGTTGATTATGGCATTTGATGTACCAAGTCCGGCACCGCGAGGCGTGGAGATCATCGAAGAATTTCGCGGGGTTGACTTGAACAGCTCGCCTACTGTGGTGAGCAAGTACCGCAGCCCAGAAGCACCAAACATGATGCGGGACATTCCCGGCAAGGTGCGGAAGCGGCAGGGGTACGAAAAGCTGAAACACTACGATGGACAGATCAACGGCGTTTTCCGGCTCAATGACAGAATCGTCATCCATGCTGGTGATAAGCTGTTTTTGCAAAATTTATCCGGCGACGACACACAGCTGTATGAAGGTATGGCAGATACCAGAAGTGTCGGTCGGCAGTTCAATGGGAAATTATTTATTTTCGACGGGAAAAAAGCCATTTGTTATGGTGAGTTCGAAAAGGAAGGTCAAACGCCCGCAGAAGGTGAGGAGCCGGAGAAAGAATGGAAGGTGGTGACGTTGGAGGAAAAAGCCTACGTTCCCACCATCATCATTTCCCGAAAGCCTACCGGCGGCGGTACCACACTGGAACCCATCAACCTGATTGGGAAGAAATTCAAGGAAAGTTTCCTCGGTACCGCAGAGGATAAAATCTATCAGATGACGACGGACAATCTGGACGAGGATAAGCTGCAGATACGTCAGTTAGTGAAAGACGGGGAATGGAAAGACCTGACCGAAGGCACAGATTTTTCTGTTGACCGAAAGGCTGGGAAGGTAACATTCAACACTGCACCTGGGGAAAGTCCCGTAAAAGGGATGGACAATGTGGAAATCACGGCAGCGAAAACAAGAAAGGGCTATGCTGACAAAATCAACAAATGCAATATTATGACGCTCTTTGGCGTCAACGGTGCCATTGACAGGATGTTTGTCAGCGGAAATCCAGATTTCGTAAATCAGGACTGGTACTGCCAGATCAACGATGGTTTTTATTTCGGGGATTTGTGGTATTCCGTATTGGGCCAGGACGGCAGCGCCATTGTGGGATACAGTGTCATCAATGACAGGCTGGCAGCTCACAAAAGCGAGGCAGAAGAAGGACGAAACATCATTCTCCGAAAAGGTGAACTGGTGGAGGATAAACCTACTTTCCCCATTATTGGCTCTTTGATTGGTCGAGGGGCATTGGGAAAATATGGTTTCGGGTATCTGGGCAGCGATCCACTATTCCTGACGGACTTAGGCGTCATGGCTATTACGGCAGCGGACATCACAGGCGAAAAATACTCCCAGAACAGAAGTTTTTACATTAATGAGGCGTTGACAGCCGAAGAAAAGCTGGCAGACGCCTTTGCCTTTGTTTGGCGTGATTTCTACCTGCTTTCCATGGGGACGGGTAGGGTATATCTGCTGGACGGGCTGCAAAAGTCCTATGAGCGAAACACGCCTTACAGTTCGTACCAGTATGAGTGTTACTACTGGGAGAATGTGCCAGCTCGCGTCATGTGGGAGGACGTGGAAGGACGGCTTTGTTTTGGTACCGTCGGTGGAGATATTTTCCGATTCTACGATAATGTGACGAGCCAGAAAAGCTATAACGACGTAGGGGCGCCCATCAAGGCAAGGTGGGATATTCCAGACCTTTCCGGTGATCGTTTTTACGAAAATAAAACTTTCCGGTATTTCTCCGTGGTGCTGGCGGCGGCAATTGCTACCAGAGTGGAAGTATGGGTAGAACGAAAAGGTATTTGGTCGTTGCTTTTTGACAGCGGCGCAAAGGCGTGTTACTTCGATTTCACATATATCAACTGGGAGCGGATCAATTTTTCCAGTGATAACACGCCAAGGACCGTAGGAAAGAAAATCAAGGTCAAAAAGGTAGACAAAGCCAGATTTTCACTACGAAACAAGGCATACAATGAGCCTTTCGGTATTTACAAAGTAGCTCTGGAATACACCGAGAGCGGAAAGTATAAGGGGTGAGGAATATTGAACGTTGATGATTATAAAATCACGGAAAAGGACATGGCAGGCAAGGGGGTTTCTCCCCAGCCGAACCCCATGGAGCTGCCGGAAGCCGAAGCCAAAGCCGTTTTTGACCAGTTGGTAAAAGAGGTCGTTGTACCTTTTTTCAATAAATTTGTGGAGGCATTTGCAAATGTGGACTTGACCAGCGACGCGGACAAGCCCATTTCCACTGCCACACAGGAAGCACTGGACAAAAAGGTGGACAAGGCATACAAGACAGGCAGTCAAAGTGAGTACAAGGTCCTTTCCGATAATAACTTCGATGACAACAGCAAAGAAAATCTGGCACTGGCTACCCGTGATAGACATACCCATGCCAATAAGTCTTTGCTGGATACATTCACACAGTCATTTATTGACAACATCCTGTTCAAAGACAATACAGAAGAATATTTCCCGACAAACAAATTCAATCCGGCCACTGTGGACTATGTAGACAGAAAGGTAATCGCCATCGGGGCAGCGGATATGCAGAAGTCCATATATGACCCCAATGGTAAGGAAACAGACATTTTTGCCTATATAGATAATGCGGTATTGATCACAGATTCCAGCACAGGTGACAAGTATTTCTTGGGCATTGATGGCGGCGGTCTGTTTTTGGAGAAGGTTGACGAAGCGACTCTTGTGGCAAGGCATAATGCCGATGCTGCCGCCCATGATGAAATGGTGATTGACGGAAATGCGATTCCAGTTTCCGGTGGGGAAACACTGGCAGAACACGAAGTCAACCCAGATGCTCATAGAAATTTGAACATTGACGGAAACGTGTAAGGAGGTGAGTGGAATAAATGAAAATTCAAATCAGACGCGGATTGCAGGAAGCTGTTAGTCGTCTTGTTCTGGATGAAGGGGAACTTGCTGTGGCTCTGGATACTGGGAATGTGTATGTAGGTACTACTGCCGGGAATGTGCATATCAATCCTACTGGCGGCACAGCCGATACAGCAAGTAAATTGAAAACGCCACAGAACTTTTCCATCACTGGTGACATTACGGCACCAGAGGTATCTTTTGACGGTACCACAGCAGTGGTTCTGAATACGACACTGCCGAACCTGCCGGGCGTTGGCGGAGAGTATACGAAGGTGCAGGTCAACAACAAAGGACAGGTGACAGGCGGCGGTAAACTTGGATTTTCTGACCTGCCACCTATTACTGCGGATCAGGTGGGCGCGATCCCAATGACGCAAAAAGGAACTGCGGATGGTGTGGCTTCTCTGGATAGCAGCGGGAAAGTGCCTGCATCACAGCTTCCGGGATTTGTTGACGATGTACGGGAGTTTGACAATCGAGAGGCGTTTCCTGGAACGGGTGAAGATGGCGTCATTTACATTGCCAATGACACCAACCAGACATACCGTTGGGGTGGCAGTGATTATGTTCCCGTCGGTTCTGATTTGGCACTGGGGGAAACATCTTCCACGGCGTACCCTGGTGACAAAGGTAAGACAGCATACGACCATAGCCAGGTCAAGACAGGCAATCCCCACGGCACCACGGCAACGGATGTTGGGGCAGCTCCTGCGGCACATATGGAAATAAAAGCCAGCGGCACACAGCTTGGACACATCAAACCCGGTACAGGGATGAATGTGGACGAAAACGGCGCTTTGCAGATCACTGCTATTGACGGCGGCACATTCTAAGGCGGTGGTCTTATGAAAATGCAAGTAAAAAGAGGCGCGAAAAGCAATTTGCCTGCATTATCTACTGGCGAGTTCGCGTTTACCACAGATTCCGAAGAAGTATTCATCGGCGGAAGCAGTGAAAATAAGCAGATTCCAGTGCTGAAAGATGGGAAAATCCCAGAGGGGATGCTTCCGGCGCCTGTGGTGAAGATTGTATCGGATGATGGGACAAAAACATACGTCCTGGGGGTAGATGATGTGGGACTATATTTATTGGAGGTGTAAAATGGATGACAAAGTATATGTAGCAAAGCAGGACACGCTGCTGGAAGTACAGCAGACAGTGAACAAAACCGATACCACCATTGGGGATATTGGCGACGCGGCAGGGGCGAGTAGTGTTGTAGGTTTGATTAAAGGTGTAAATGAATCTGTGAAAAATGGGGAGGGCTTTTACCGCTATTCCAAAACGGACATCAAAAAACATATCCAAAAATGGACACTCCTCAAAGCAGACAGTTCCATTCAAGATGTTTACGGCAAACTGACGACCATTCATGCAGAAAAAAACGGAACCTGTTATGTGAAAATCAATTCAACCGACTTGGGAACTATCAGTTTCGGTGTCTATGACAAACTCCCTGTCCAAGCCGTAGAAGCGGCAGATCAATCAAAACTGGTTGGCTTGAAGGGCTACAACAAGAAAACCAGTGAAGCTTGGTTTCTGGAGGAATACAATGCCAATACCTCCGCTCGCACAGAAGAACGTGAGTGGGTATTCCCCGTGGAAGCCGGAAAGGACTATACACTGCTTATCATCGGTTCTTCAGC
>UMEY01013903.1_pt1 | contig 13664 bp, 8 predicted proteins | sample 1964881 | NCBI WGS metagenome assembly UMEY01 (sample SAMEA4836033, study PRJEB28245) | human gut metagenome | biome: gut microbiome; material: fecal sample | place: Denmark | collected 2008 | reverse complement strand
TTAAAAACATCACCATCTTTTTTAAAAAGCTCGGCATGTTTTTTATGTAAGGGAAGATGGAATCACCCTCACTAAGCCGGTCATTCCTTTTTTTTCGTTCATCCTTACAGCTTAACCAAAACACATTATCAATCAATCGGTTAACAATGACAGAACATCCCCTCATTCCCCTTTCAGTCATGCTTTCCAAGCTACTTTTAAACCAGCCTTCAGCATTTGTCCCGCCAGAAGAAGTTTTACAGATGAAAGGAGGCTGAAAAGATGATACGACATGTCCATTCACTACCGGAGCTCCCACAGGCAGGACATTTCAACGGTAGATGAAAGGAGGAAGGAAGAAACAATACAATTATTGGTAGATGTCGTGATTCGGGTAAGCATCTCTGCGATTCTATATTGTTGTCCTTCTTTAGTTCTTCTATCTTTGCAATATATAAAAACGAAACATTATGTCTTTAAAAAAGCACAGATTTAGGACCACTTGGGACTGTTAGTAGACTACCATTGTTCTATAGCTAATGTTTGCTGCGAGCAGCATGTCACTTTCGGGGATATGAGTTCTTGCATGTTCAAGCAGGGCTATAGCGTCAAACAAGCCAGGGAGAATGTGGTCCGTGATTGTTACGAAGAGACATAGTTGGGACTTTTTTAAAGAAGCTCTAGTTATATAATTTTCTTCATTAGAATAGAAAAAAAGAGGTGATGAAAGCTATGTATGATAAGCTCAAGTCTCTGAGGTGGTATATAATTTATAATTGGTCTGTTAAAGCTGCATTTGAATGGTTTCTAATGGGAGATGGAGAATGAAAGAATAGTAGATGTTAAAAAAATAATAGCATATTAGATTCTTTTCTTAACTATTAAGTAATATATTTGCGTATAATTAATAACAAATGACTGAAAAAGAGCTAATCATATTATTGAAAGAAGGAGACGAAAAAGCCTTTACTACTTTGTATAGAAGGTATTGGTCAAAGGTTTATAATTTTTCTCGCTTATACTTATCTTCTATTTTGGAGATTGAAGAGGTTGTGCAAGAGGTATTTGTTAAGGTTTGGGAGAGTCGCTCCTTGTTGCGTGAGGATGATAACTTTAAAGGATTCCTTTTTGTTATTACCCGTAATTTAGTTTTTAATCAATTTCGTAGGAGCTTTAATGAAAATGCGTATAAACTGACTGTATTAAGTAGTATTATGCCTTATTATAATCTTGAAGAAGAGCTGACTGCGGCAGATTTACAGGAATTTATAGAAAAAATGGTCAAAGAGCTTCCTCCGCGCCAACAGGAAGTATTCAATCTGAGCCGAAATGCTCATTTAACTTATAAGGAAATATCTATTCGCTTGAATATCAGTGAAAAAACTGTAGAGAGACATATTAATGAAGCTCTGAAGTTCTTGAAGAAGAATATAATGTTTTATCTTATTTTTATCTTTTAAATTATTTCATTTCTGATTTTCTCAAAAAAAAAGTGCTTTTGGCTGGGGGTACTTTATTAGTTATGCGTATTTATATTAAATGCGTATAAAATTATCTGTGCAAAAACAAAATGTAAAATGGACAAAAATAGGGATGATATAATAAGGAAGCTGTTTGAACGTTCTTTGGAACCTAAAGAAAGAGGGGAGTTGAATAATTATGAATTTATTAATGATGCTCTTCGCAAACAATGGGAAGAGGCACCTGCCATTGTTGATTCGGTAAGAGAAGAACGTATTTTGCATAGTGTATTGAAGAATGTTAAAAGAAAGACTAATTATTTCACTTACTCTTTCTATCGATATGGAATAGCTGTATCAGTAGCTATATGTATGTTGCTTTCGGCGTTATTATTTGTGGAGAGCGGCCGTCAGGAAGTGATTTATGTTGTGAATACTGGATATCAATCAATGGACTCAGTGAAATTAGCGGATGGTACAAAGGTGATGTTGGGTGCAGGTAGTAAGCTTACCTATCCTCAAAAATTTTCAGGATCTAATAGAGAGGTTAAATTGTCTGGACAAGCGTTTTTTAATGTGAGTCCAGATAAATCTCATCCGTTTATTGTGAAAACTAAAAAGATGGATGTAACGGTCATGGGAACCTCTTTTGAAATATTTAGTTACGATAACGATAAAGAGGTAGAGGCTGTTTTGTTGACAGGGAAAGTGAAAGTAGCGATTTCAGATAATAAAAAGTTGGAAGGCAAAATATATACTTTAGCTCCAAATGAAAAGTTGACTTATAGTGAAGAAAAGGGAGTGAATCTTACAAATATTGATGCAGATGCTTATTCCGGTTGGCGAAAGGGGAAGAGAATGAGTTTTAAGAATGAAACTTTGCAGATGATATTGAATAGATTAGAAAAGTGGTATGGGCAAAGGATAGAGTGTGATCCTCAATTAGCAGAATATTATCGTTTCACTTTTACTGTACATAGCGAACCGTTAGCTCTAATATTAAATTACATATCACATAGTGCTCCATTGACTTATAAAATGGTTGGCAATAATCATTATCTAATAGAACTAAAGCACTAAGACTGTTTGAACTTTAAAAATTGAAGCTTATGAGAAATACAAGACTATGATAAATATTTTTCTATAGAATTATTTGAGAAGGTTTATATTTCCACAAAAATGGAATTACTGTTAATTTTTTAATCTAATAAACAATTCAAATTTATGAAAAAAAGTAATCTGCGGTTGTTTTATCCGCAAAAAGTAAAACGACACCTTTTTTGTGCCTTAATGGCTTGTGCTACTTGTTCAATACCGGCAAATGCTTTTACTCAGGCCACTTTTATCTCGCTAAGTAAGTCGAATGTTTCCATGCACTCTGTGATGGAGGAAATAGAAAAACTTAGTGATTATACGTTTTTTTATAATGATAACCAAATCAAATTGGACAAAAAGATTTCTGTGAATGCCAAGAATGCTTCTATTGAACAAGTATTAAATCAGATGTTTAAAGATTCTGGTTATACTTATAAAATAGTAAATAACCAAATTCTTATTTCAACAGTAAAAGCTGTAAATGTAATAGAACATCAACAGCAGAAGAGCAGGACTATAACTGGTTGTGTAAAAGATGTGAATGGTGAACCTATTATTGGTGCTTCTGTTGTTGAAAAAGGGGTTGCTACAAATGGAACAGTTACAGATTTTGAAGGTAATTACACACTGACGATTTCTAGTGATGAGTTGCAAATTAGCTATATAGGTTATTTACCCCAAGTAGTAAAAGTTCACTCGGGTACTTCTTTTTATAATGTAACTTTAAAAGAAGATACGAAAACATTGGATGAAGTCGTAGTTATCGGCTATGGTACTCAAAAGAAGGTGAATTTAACAGGTTCTGTTGCTTCTGTTAGCTCAAGTGAAATTAAAGACCGGGTTCAAACTAATGTGCTTTCAGCTGTTCAAGGTACAGTACCTGGAGTGACTGTAATTTCTCGTCCGGGGTCTACTCCATCTATCAACTTTCGTGGACGTGGTAATTTAGGAACTTCAGAACCTCTTTATGTGATTGATGGTGCTATTGCAGATGCTGCGTTTTTTCAAAGTCTTAATCCGAACTCTATAGAAAGTATCTCCTTTTTGAAGGATGCTTCGTCTTCTGCTATTTATGGTTCTCGTGCAGCTTATGGTGTTGTTTTGGTAACTACCAAAAATGGTGAAAAGGGAAAAATGAATGTTTCATATAGTGGTTTGGTGGGTATGAAAACTCCTACTTATTTACCTAAAACTGTAGATTCATGGGAGTATGCTTCTATGTTGAATGAAGGTATGTATAACCGTAATGCGGCAAATGGTAAATATCAGGCATATTCACAAGAAGAAATTGATAAATTTAGAAATGGAACAGATCTTGACTATTACCCTAACACAAATTGGGCTGATTTGGTGTTGGATAAACATGTATTGACTACTCAACATTCTGTAAGTTTCAGTGGAGGAAGTGATAAAGTACGCTATTTTATGAATTTAGGGTATATGTATGATGATAAGCCTAATTTTATGTCAGGGCAGGACAAAACTCGTTATACATTGGATACTAATATAGCATCGGATATTACTAAATGGTTTACTGTTAAAGGTAGTATTAAATACATACGTAATGTGTCTGATACAGAACATGGACAACCTTGGATGGGAAACTTTTTATTGGTTCCATCTATTATGGTGGCTCAACAGTCAAATGGAGAATGGGGAAGTATTGCCGGTGGTAAACAGGCTACCCAATCTTTTATCACAGGCAATCCTCTTCGTGCTTTAAGTAATAAAAATTGGAGTAAATCCAAAACTGAAGAAACAATGTATGATTTAGGTTTTGATATAAAACCGGTTAAAGGATTGGTTATTAGTGGTCAAGGGGTATTCCGCGGACAAGAGTATAAAGGTAAGTCTTACACGGCTTTGCAAGATGAAGTGAAGACTTTCGAGACTGGTACACCTATTGGTGGTACTGGTACTTATACAAACTCTATGAGTATGAATTGGAGTAGTGTAACACGTATGTTGTATACTGGAACTATCAAATATGATTGGTCTAATTCTATACATAACATTACTGCATTAGCCGGTACTTCTTATGAGCACTATAAATATGAAGCATTGAGCGCAGGACGTAAAAACTTTCCATCTGATGCTTTGGAGGATTTGAACGGTGGTTCTAATGCTGGAAAAGATCTTTCCAATGGTGGTGGAATGACTGAATACAAAATTCTTTCGTACTTTGGTCGTATCAATTATTCATTAATGGATCGTTATTTATTAGAAGCTAATATTCGTGCAGATGCCTCTTCACGTTTTTATAAAGATAACCGTTGGGGATATTTTCCTTCATTCTCTGCCGGTTGGCGTATTAGCCAAGAAGAGTTTATGAAAAATATCTCTTGGATTAATAATTTGAAGATTAGAGCATCGTGGGGTACATTGGGTAATATTAATAATGTAGGGAATTATGATTATTTCCAAAATTATAATTTAGGTTCTGATTACAACTTCAATGATGAGGCTGTAAAAGGTATTCTAGAGTCTAAACCAGCCAATTTAGGCTTGGGCTGGGAAACGGTTGCTTTGACAGATTTTGGTGTGGATATTGATTTGTTTGATAATAAATTAAGCATTGTTGCCGATTATTATATTAAAAATACCAGTGATATTTTGTTGGGCTATAATGTGCCAGTAGAAACTGGTATTTGGAGCGCACCGTCTCAAAATATCGGAAAAGTGAAAAACACAGGTTTTGAGATGGCTCTTACATACAGAGGTAATGTCGGTGATTTGAAATATACAGTAACAGGTAACATTGCAACTAATAAAAATAAAGTTGTGGACTTAGCCGGTTCAGATGATATCATTAGTAATGGCGGGGATAAAATTCGTTTTATATTAAGAGAAGGTGAACCTATCGGTTCATTCTATGGATATAAGACTGATGGACTTTATACACAAGAAGAAATTGATGCAGGACGCTTCTATACTTTTGGTCGTATTCCTAATGCCGGTGATATCAAATACGTTCCTCAACGTGAGGATGTGAAGTATTATGGTGACTTGGAAGCGAATGAAGATAAATCTCATGCAGCTATTTCTGGTGAGGATCGTACAATCATTGGTAAGGATGTTCCTGATTTTACTTATGGAGTTAATTTGAATCTACAATGGAAAAATTTTGAATTATCTGTATTTGGTCAAGGTGTAAGTGGTACAATGACCGCTTTTGAATCAGAGCAAATATCTGCCTTTATGTTGAATGCTAATCCTCGTGAATTTCACCGGGGGCGTTGGACACAAGAAAATCCTAATCCGCGTGCCATCTATCCTCGTATTTATGGAGGACATAGTTTAGATGATTATAATCAGTATTTCTCTGATTATCAGTTGTTTGATTCGGATTATTTCCGTATTAAGAGCATCTCTTTAGGATATATGGTTCCTATAAATGTAGTGAAGAGTTGGGGATTGAGTAGTTTGAAGCTTTTTGTAACAGGGGAAAACTTATTTACATTACGTGCTGACGATAAAATGAAAGATTTTGATCCTGAGTCACCTTCAGGACGTGGCTTGAGCTATTTAGGTAGTAAATCTGTGGCGTTTGGTGTGAATGTTTCATTTTAATTGATAATCTTAAATAACGAATTGAATTATGAAAAATATAAAGAATTTAGCTATCCTAGGTTTATTTACAGTTGCTTTTGCTTCATGTGATATGGAAGTAGTACCGCCTTCAGAGATTGCAGCTGAAAATTTCTGGAAGACGGAAAAAGATGCATGGTATGGTCTGAATGCTTGTTATGCACAAATGGGTGGCATGGATATTTGGGATGAAATGTGTACAGATAATGCACATAGTCATAAACCGTGGGAAGGTCCCTATGAATTGATTCAACAAAATGGAGTAAGTTCTGAGAGTGATCGTGGTTATAGCTTTAGGACTATTCGCATTGTAAATAATTTCCTTGAAAAAGTTGATGGATGTGAGATGGACGCAGCTTTAAGGGAAAGAATGAAAGCTGAAGCACGCTATTTTCGTGCATCAGATTATTTGGATTTGACTACTAAGTTTGGTAAAGTTCCTTTAGTTACTACTGTGATGGAGTATGATGCACCTAATGTGAAACGTGATCCGGTGGAAACAGTTCAAGCATTTATTTTAAGTGAGTTGGCTGAAATAGCTGAGATATTACCAGATAGTTATCCTGGTGGAGAAGGTTATGAAAAAGGACGAATCACTCGGGCTGGAGCATTAGCCTTGCGCGCTCGTGCTGCGTTGTATTTTGGCAATTTCGCAGAAGCAGAAGCGTCTGCCGGAAAGATAATTCAGGAAGGACATCATAGTTTGTTCCGTGTGACATCTTTGAATGCAGCTCAGCAGAAAGAGGCTGATGAGATGGAACAATATATTGATTTTGAAGCAAAGAATATCGATAAGGATAAGTTTGTGAAAGGTATGTTCAGTTATGAATGTTTGTGGCATAAGGAGAATGCCAATCCTGATAATCCTGAGTATTTGGTGACACGGGGGTATATGGCAGATGATAATAACTATGATTGGACTCGCTATACTTATATTCGTCCTAGTCAATTGATTTCCGGTTATTCTTCATACGAACCGATGCAGGGATTGATTGATGCGTATTGGGATATTGACGGAAAAACGATACGTCCTGAGATTCCGGTAGCAACTCGTAAAGAGAATTTTGCTAAAATAACAGCTGTTGTTGAAGGAATGGATCAAACTACTTATATTAAAACTGTTCCTACTTTGAATTTGAAAGAATATGCCTATATGGATGAATTCCGTAATCGTGACAGCCGTCTTTATGCTTCTATGTTATTTCCTTTTAAAGGATGGCATGAAACAGATTTTGGAACTTTCTATTATCGCTGGAATCCGTCATGGGCTGGTTCGGATGGTAATGAATCATGGACAGGATATAGTTATAGAAAATTACTTTCTTTGACAGCTTATTCGGATTGGGCTAGTATGGAGGATTATCCGGTTATCCGTTATGCTGAGGTCTTGTTGACTTATGCTGAAGCGAGGATTCAAACTAAAGGTTGGGATGCTGAAGTTCAGAAAGCATTGAATGATTTACGTGATCGTTGTGGTATGCCTGATGTACCTACTGTAATGCCATCTAAGGAAGCTGCTTTGGACTTTGTGCGTAACGAACGTCGTATAGAATTGGCTGCTGAAGGACAACGTTATGATGATATACGTCGTTATGGGTCTGCATATTGCAACAAAGTAATGAATGGTACTGTTTATGCTCCTAATGGTTATGAGGTTGTGAATATGACATGGAGTGATCGTTTGATGTTAATGCCTATTCCTCAAGGAGCTATGGATTTAAATCCCTTATTGCGGGATGATCAGAATCCGGGATATTAGTTGAGATGAATTTTAGGTGTTAGGATTATGCACGGGGTGTGTATGGCATTTGTCTTCACATCCCGCTTTTTATCACTAATTTGTTAAAAAAGCGTAAGCAAATACTAGGTATATTGGGGAAACTTCCTTTCTTTGTATTTCAATACAGTGCATTGATTAATTTATTAAGTCTAATAAGTATGAAATTACTTTCGATTTTAGCGTTAGGTGCAATATTTGCACTCACTTCGATAAATATGTATGCTCAAAAAGTATATGATATTTCCACGTTTGGCTTAAAGCCTGATACTCATAAAAATGCTTCTCCTGTTTTGCAAAAAGCTTTGTCGAAAATAAAGGCTGAATGCAAGGATGGTGAAGCGGTTATTCTTCGTTTTTCTGAAGGCCGCTATGACTTCCATGAAAAAGGAGCTGCCGTACGCGAATATTATATCTCGAACCATGACCAAGACAATCCTAAGAAAGTAGGTATTGCACTGGAAGACATGAAAAACCTTACTCTTGACGGGCAGGGGGCACAGTTCGTCTTTCATGGGAGAATGTTGCCGGTGTCTCTTCTTCGGTCGGAGAATTGTAGCTTGAAGAATTTCAGTATTGATTTTGAGAATCCCCATATTGCACAAATAAAGATATTGGAGAATACTCCGCAAGAGGGAATCGTATTCGAACCGGCTTCATGGGTGAAATATCGTATAGCCAAAGATTCGATTTTTGAAGCTTATGGAGAAGGATGGACTTTAAAACATTCCTGGGGAATTGCTTTTGATGGGGATACCAAACATTTGGTATACAATACCAGCGATATCGGTTGTCCGACGAAAGGAGCAAGTGAGATAGCACCGCGGCGCATTCGTGCTCCCCATTGGAAAGATGCACGTCTTGTTCCCGGAACTGTTGTTGCCATGCGTGGCTGGGGACGCCCTACTCCCGGAATTTTCCTGTCACATGATTTAAATACGACATTGGAAAACATAAAAGTACATTATGCGGAAGGAATGGGATTGTTGGCACAATTCAGTGAAAATATTACGTTAGAGAAGTTCTGTGTTTGCTTGAAGGGTGATGATGATCCGCGTTATTTTACCACACAGGCAGATGCGACTCATTTTTCAGGTTGTAAAGGAAAGATAACTTCTTGCAATGGACTCTATGAAGGCATGATGGATGATGCCATTAATGTGCATGGAACATATCTGAAAGTGGTGAAAAGGATAGATGACCACACATTGGTCGGACGTTATATGCATGATCAGTCATGGGGATTTGAATGGGGACGCGCCGGAGATGAGGTGCAGTTCGTTCAATCCTCTACCATGGAGTTGATTGGCAATCAGAATAAGATTGCAAGCATCCGTCCGCATGATAAAGAACAAATAGACGGGGCACGCGAATTCATCATTACTTTTGATGAGGCGATAGATCCGGCTGTCAATGGGCAAAGCGGATTTGGCATCGAGAATCTTACCTGGACACCGGAAGTTTTGTTTGCCGGAAATACGATTCGTAATAATAGAGCGAGAGGTAGTCTGTTCAGTACTCCGCGTAAAACGGTTGTTGAGAATAACTTATTTGACCATACTTCAGGAGCTGCTATCTTGTTGTGTGGAGATTGTAACGGCTGGTTTGAAACCGGAGCATGCCGTAATGTGATTATTCGTAAGAATCGTTTTGTAAATGCACTTACCAATTTATTCCAGTTTACGAATGCAGTGATTTCGATTTATCCGGAGATACCCGACTTAAAGAACCAGCAGAAGTATTTTCATGGAGGACCGGAAGGGGGCATTGTGATAGAAGACAATGAGTTCGATACTTTTGATGCTCCTATCCTGTATGCCAAATCAGTGGATGGATTAATATTCCGCAATAATGTTATAAAGAAGAACACGGACTATAAGCCGTTCCATTCTAACCGGAACCGTTTCTGGCTGGAGCGGGTGACGAATGTGACGATTGCCGAATGAGGTGTTCGCTTATGAGCGATGAATACTAACTATTATATTTAAATATTTATTTTGAAAAGACATGAAGATTAAGAATCTATTGACTGTGATGACCGGCTTGGCATTGTTCTGTTTGGCCGGATGTGCTTCTCCTCAGAAAGAAGCTGTTGCAAAGGAGTATGCTCCTATTGAAGTCGCTGTTCCCGAACGTCCTGCCGGACAGCAAGATGTAATTCAACTGACTGCCCCGAAGCTGGATACAGTCCGTGTTGGTTTTATTGGTTTGGGTATGCGTGGTCCCGGTGCAGTTGCACGCTGGACTCATATCCCCGGTACAAAAATTGTAGCTTTGTGTGACCTTCGTCCCAAATGTGTAGAAAGAGCACAAGGTATTTTAGAGAAAGCCGGCCTTCCTAAAGCTGCTGAATATTCAGGTTCTGAAGATGCATGGAAGCAACTTTGCGAACGTGATGATATTGATGTGGTATATATTGCTTCAGACTGGAAGCATCATGCCGAAATGGGCGTTTATGCCATGGAACACGGCAAGCACGTTGCCATCGAAGTTCCGTCTGCTATGACATTGGATGAAATCTGGGCGTTAATCAATACTTCGGAAAAGACTCGCAAGCACTGTATGCAATTGGAAAACTGTGTATATGACTTCTTCGAACTGACTACACTGAACATGGCTCAACAGGGATTGTTCGGTGAAGTATTGCACGTAGAAGGTTCTTATATTCATAACCTCGAAGAGTTCTGGGGTGAATATTGGAATAACTGGCGCTTGGATTATAACAATGAATTCCGTGGTGACGTTTATGCCACTCACGGCCTTGGCCCGGCCTGCCAGTTGCTGGACATTCACCGTGGCGACCGCATGAAGACTTTGGTAGCTATGGATACTAAAGCTGCAACCGGTCCTGAACTGGGTAAGAGATATGGTTTGGCAAACGATTCTATCGAATTCCAGAACGGTGACCACACCATGACTTTCATCCGCACTGAAAACGGTAAAACTATCCATATTCAGCACGATGTAATGAATCCCCGTCCTTACAGCCGTATGTATCAGCTGACAGGTACTGATGGTTTTGCCAATAAATATCCTATCGAACAATACTGCTTGCGTCCTGATCAGGTTGATGCTAAAGAAGTGCCCAACCACGAAAATCTGAATATGCACGCTGCTGTTCCCGAAGACGTGAAAAAAGCTTTGATGCAGAAATACAAACACCCGATTCACCAGGAATTGGAAGAAACTGCCAAGAAGGTAGGCGGTCACGGTGGTATGGACTACATCATGGATTACCGTCTGGTTTACTGTCTGCGCAACGGTTTGCCTTTGGATATGGATGTATACGACTTGGCTGAATGGTGCTGCATGGCAGACCTTACCCGCCTTTCTATCGAAAACGGTAATGCTCCGGTAGCTGTACCCGACTTTACCCGCGGTAGCTGGAATAAGGTGAAAGGTTATCGTCACGCATTTGCTAAGTAATGTCTGCAAATATCATATTTTAATTCAGGTAATATAAAAACAGAAGAGGTTGTAGCCGGCATCGGTTACAACCTCTTTTTATTGTATATATTCTGTTTATTCTTCTACAATACTAGTACGTGGCTGTTGAGGCGTGATTTCTTTTTGCTGTTTCAGATATTCTATCAAAGCATCCGAAGAGGTGGCAGTCATTTCATGCCCCGGGTCGGCATGGTCGAATCGATAACTGGAGGCGATGTAGCTGTTCATACCTACTTTGTACTGTTTATTTTCGTCCAGCGGGTTGCCATTCATGTCTTTTATGGTGACACTCACGGCTTTGCCGTCACGGGTATGAATGGTGTAGGTCATGCCCGACACCAATAGATCGGCACGTTTGCTGGCTTTGCGGTAGGAGTTCATTAATAAAGTGCGAATCTCTGCCGGAGTCATTTGATAGACAACTACAGTATTGCCGAAGGGGTCCAACTGATAGATTTCGGCCATGGTGATTTCTCCTTTCGCCATTTGTCCGATGCGCACACCGCCGGCATTCTGGAAAGCAAAGTCGAGATTATGCACATCGGCTACGGCATCGGTCATCAGTGAGCCGAGTGGCTCTTTACCGTTGAACTGTGCTGTGGCATGTGCTATTACTTGGTCTAAGTGGCAATCCTTGCGGAATTTCTGAATAGACTGCTTGATATCTGTATCTTCGTCTTTGAGTTTTGCCATATTAATCAGCTCGAATTTCTTCTCTTTTACTTTATTATCCTCCAAGGTGATAGTAGTCTTGCCCAGATAATGAAGGTTGCTCTGTGCCTGACTTATCAAGACACCATTGACGACAATGGTAGAATCAATGCGTGTATGTGAGTGTCCCCCGATGATAACATCCAGTTCGGGCATCGCTTCGGCTATCTCACAATCTTTGTTATAACCGGTATGAGTGAGACCGACAAACAGGTTGCACCGGCTGCGTAAGTTCTTGTATTTAAGTGCGGTTGATACAGGCTCGGTGAATGTGATACCTTTCAGGCGTGCGGGATGGGTGGCGGGCAGCAGCTCGCCTGTTCTTCGCTTACTCACTTCGATAAGGCCCAGGATGCATATCTTGGTGTCACCGATTTGCAGAAAAGCGTATGGCTGAGGTTGTTTGATTCCGGCTGTTTCTTCATCAACAATCATGTTGGCACATAGGAATTGGAAGTTGGCTTGCTCCATTCGCCGGTTCAGTACCTCCTGTCCGTAGTCGAATTCATGGTTGCCGAATATTTCATACTGATATCCTATCCGGTTCATCAGGTCAATCATAGGAAAGCCTTTCTCAGGGTATTGGTCCACCATCGGATTACCCGAAAACATATCTCCCCCACTCAAAATCAGAATGTTGGGATTCTTGGCACGCTCTTTTTGTATATAACTTGCTATTTTGGCAAAGTTGTCGATACTGCCGTGCATGTCATTAGTCGAAAAGATGATGATTTGCGTTTCTTTTGCTGACAGTGAGCAGCATAGAAAGACGAATAACAATAGAAAACCAGATAGCTTTTTCATTTATTATTGGTGTTTAATAGGTTAGTTTAATGCTGCAAAGATAGGCTATAAATATTTTAAATTCCTTGCAACGTGCAAAAAAGTTTATTTCCGGTGCAAAGGAATATTTGCCTGCTCAATGGGGAGAATACTTATAAATAGTGATTGTATGAAAGAAATGACTGTTGAGGAAGGTTTCTAAATTACCTATAAAAAGCGATTGTGGCGCGTCAGTTTTATCAAGACCTTTGCATCCGAATAAAGAATGTAATTACTTAGAAGAAGAAAACGTGAAAACAGTAGTTCGGAAAGTGAATATTTTAATCATCGTTTTATTGACGGCTGTATCTGTATATGCACAGCAGCATAAAACCATGATTTCGGGTAAAGTCGTATCGAAGGAGAAAGAAATCATAGACTTGGCAACGGTGTATCTGAAAGGAACCAATTATGGTTGTATGACCAATGAGCAGGGAATATATCATTTGCATGCCCCCGCAGGGGAGTATACACTGGTCGTTTCTGCTGTCGGTTATGAAACGATAGAGAAGCCGGTGAAGCTCTTTCGAGGTGAGAGAGTAAAAATGAATGTAGTATTAGCTTCGTCTGTGACAGAGTTAGACGAGGTCGTTGTCGTGTCCAATGGGGTAGGTCGTGTGAAGCGTTCGGCTTTCAATGCCGTGGCTGTGGATACGGAGGAGTTGCAGAACTCGACGAAGAATTTGAGTGATGCTTTATCCAAACTGCCGGGTATGAAACTGCGGGAGGCAGGAGGTGTAGGTTCTGATACCCAACTCATGTTGGATGGGTTCAGTGGAAAGCAC
>UMEY01027933.1_pt1 | contig 13737 bp, 12 predicted proteins | sample 1964881 | NCBI WGS metagenome assembly UMEY01 (sample SAMEA4836033, study PRJEB28245) | human gut metagenome | biome: gut microbiome; material: fecal sample | place: Denmark | collected 2008 | reverse complement strand
TGAACTCCATCATCAGCAACGGTTATGCGGTGCTTTATATCATTGCTCAGAAACTGGTATGGAAATCTGTGGCTGACGGGTATCTGGTTGGTTCCCGTGGTTCCGTAGGTTCTTCCTTTGCGGCAAATATGGCAGGGATTACGGAAGTAAACTCTTTGCCGCCCCATTATGTCTGCCCTAATTGTAAATATTCAGACTTTGATTCTGAACTGGTGAAATCCTTTGCCATGGAAGAAGCCAGCGGATGTGATATGCCTGATATGAACTGCCCCAAATGCGGCACACTCATGCATAAAGATGGGCATGACATTCCCTTCCAGACATTCCTGGGATTTGAAGGGGATAAAGAACCAGATATTGATCTGAACTTCTCTGGGGAATATCAGCAGACAGCTCATGCCTATACGGAAGAATTGTTCGGTGTAGGGCATGTATTTAAAGCCGGTACCATTGGTACTTTGGCGGATAAAACGGCTTATGGTTTTGTCAAAAAATATTTTGATGAACGGGAAATTACTGCTCATAATGCGGAGATTACCCGTCTGATGAATGGATGCACTGGTGTCAAACGTACCACAGGGCAGCACCCCGGTGGTCTGATGGTTGTACCCAGTGACCATAATATCTATGAATTTTGCCCCATTCAGCGTCCGGCAAACGATGTGAATTCCACAGTTACAACCACACATTTTGACTATCATTCCATCAGCGGTCGTTTGCTGAAGCTGGACTTGCTGGGGCACGACGATCCCACCGTCATTCGTATGCTTTACGATTTGACGGGCGTCAATCCCCAGACAGTACCTCTGGGCGATCCGGCGACCATGTCCCTTTTTGAATCCCCAGAGGCGTTGGGGGTTACAGCAGAGGATATCGGCTGTGAAACAGGGACTTTGGGTATCCCGGAATTTGGTACAAAATTCGTACGTGGTATGCTGCTGGATACGAAACCGAAAACCTTTGCAGACTTGCTTCGTATTTCTGGTTTGTCCCATGGTACGGACGTATGGCTGGGCAATGCCCAGACGTTGATTGAAAACGGCACCATTACCCTGAAAGAAACCATCTCTACCCGTGACAGTATCATGATCTACCTCATCAATAAAGGTGTGGATAAAAAGAAATCCTTTAAGATCATGGAGAAAGTCAGAAAGGGGAAAGGGCTCACCGATGAGGACATTGCGGATATGAAAGCGGCAAATGTACCGGATTGGTACATCGAATCCTGCCAGAAGATCAAGTATATGTTCCCCAAAGCCCATGCGGCGGCATATGTGATGATGGCGTTCCGTATTGCTTATTTCAAGATCAATTATCCCGAAGCATACTACGCAACATATTTCACCGTGCGTGCCTGCGATGATTTTGATTATAGCTGTATGTGTAAGGGCATGGATGTTGCGAAAGCTGCTATGCGGGAAATCCATGCCAAAGGTATGGAGGCAACGGCAAAAGATAAGGCAAAAATGACGGTTCTGGAATTGATCGTGGAATTTTATGCCCGCGGATTCAAATTCCTGCCCATTGACCTGTATAAATCCGACTCCAAAAAATTCATTGTGACGGAAGAAGGGCTTATCCCGCCCTTTAACTCCTTGCAGGGGCTGGGTACCAATGCGGCACAAAGCATTGTGGACGGCAGAGAAGCAGGGGAGTTCCATACCATTGAGGAACTGAAAGAACGGACTTCTTTGGGACGTTCCCTCATTGATTTGCTGAAAGAAAATGGCGTTTTGAACGGCATTCCCGAAACCAATCAGCTGAGCCTGTTCTAAAGGAGGCGTTTTTATGAATTGCTAGAAATGCGGAAAAGAACTGGAAAAAGGATGGATCAACAGTGCAAGAGAAGTGATTTATACTCGTAAACTAAAAAAGATGTTTATTGAGTCTTCCAAAATCGGCGATATTTCTTTGACGACACATAATATGACAGGCCCAAGATGTGAAGCCTATGTGTGTCGGGATTGTCATTGTACCCTATGAGGAAGAGGACGCATAATAAAGAAAAAGCGGCAATTCTTACAAGAAACGTAAGATTGTCGCTTTTTGATTGTATTTTCGGGAGAACTTCTGTATGCTTAAAAAGGAAACTTTTGGAAATTCATAGAACGGGGGAATGGCTATGAAAAAGAGGATTTTCTTGCTTTGCTGTATAGTAGGTCTGCTGTGGCCGACAGCAGTGTATGCAGAAACGGCACAAACTTCCCAGAAAAGTTTGCCGCAAGTGCTTCGTATAGAGGATTATAGATATCTTTATATCACTCAGCCAACGTCTGTGAAGGAATTCTGTGATTTATGGGAACAGTGGTGGAAAACGGGAAAGCCGGCAGAACTTGGATATGGGGAATGTGATTATGACATCACGTTGTTTGAAAACGAAAATTCGGCTGCTGCAGCAAAGAAGCGTTATCTCGTATATGAACGGCAAAATAAACTTGCGGTGGAAAATTTATCCACAGACCCAGACACAGGAAAGCTCATTAGAACGAAGGAAGTTGTTTCTGTTTCGCCGGAAATCATGAAACAGATCGTGCAAAAACTGGAAGGAATGTATGAAACCTATTATATTTATGATTCCTTTGATATGATGCATGGCATTGATTTGGCAGAAATCAATGAGCTTGGAATGGTATTAAATAAAGATATGTATGTTTTTCAAAACGCGTTTATTGATGCCAATGGTACCTTGCTGGTATCTCTGGAGGACTGGAATACCATTTTTGCTACCCAGTATGGAAATTCCAAGAATTTGGCTTACCAGAACAGCACCATTAAAAATAATTATTTATCCACAAACATTTCCTGTCAGAATATCAATGGAAAAGTTTATGTCCAGCTGTGGGAAGCGGTGAACCATTTCGGTCATTTGTCCATGGGTTGGGATAAACAGATGCGGAAAGCAGTGGTTGCAGAAACATCAGTTGTTGATATGCAAAAGAAAATCAGAGCAGGACAAAATTTTTAGAAATGACATTTAAGGAAACATCAGCTAAAAGTTTCAATATTTTGGAATGCAAAAAAGACACGAAATTTCGAAGATTTTCATGCCTTTTATATTTTCTATGTTTAGGGCATAACCACTTTCTTTTCTTTCTGCAATTTGATGAAGAAACCGATACACAAAAGCAGTTCAAAGAGCGCTGACATGGGTACGGCAATACCAATGATGAGCAGGTTGGTACCAGGCAGACGGCTGAGGAAGTAGGAAAGGGGAATACGCACCAGGAATACGGTTAAAACCCCTTGGAGCAAAACAAATTTTGTTCTGCCTCTGCCGTTGAAATATCCCAGCATGCAGAAGTTGATGGCTGTCAGCAAATATTCAAAGGAACAGCTCTTCAGATACAGCTGGGTAGAGGCGATAACTTCCGGGTCATTGGTAAAGATAGATGCCAGAAAATCCCCTTGCAGGAATGTCAGCAGGAATACCATAAATCCGCAGCAGAAGGAGATTCTTACCGCTACAAAGAATGCCTTTGTAGCGCGGCTGATGTTGTTTGCCCCAACGTTCTGCGCAACAAAAGCGGAAAGAGCAGACATGAAACTCATAGGTACCAACGCCAGGAAAACAAAAAGTTTTTCCGCAATGCCAACGCTGGCGGAAGCAACAACCCCCAGAGAGTTGAGGATAGATGTAATGATCAAAAAGGATACAGTCACCTGGAAATCCTGTGCGGCAATAGGCAGACCCAAAGAAATGATTCTGCGGACAGCGCCTTTTTGTTTGAAGTCAGAAAGCTTTAGGCGGAAAGGCAGGCGATGCTTTTTGGTGTATTTCATATAGACAATGGAGAAGAAAAAGCTGCTTGCCTGTGCAATGACTGTTGCCAGTGCCGCGCCTGCTGTGGACATATGAAGCAGTCCTACAAAAACCAGATCCAGAATGATATTGATGGTGCAGGCGATCAATACAAACAAAAAAGGTGATCTGGAATTGCCAATGCCACGGAAAATACCGCTGACAGAGTTATAGGCTGTGATGAAGATCATACCGGAAGCACAAATACGAATGTATGTAATGGTTTCGGGCAGTGCTTCTTCTGGAACGTGCATCAGCAGGGATGCTTGTTTTGCAAAACAAACCAGAACAACAGTAATCATCAAAGCGATACAGGTGAAAAGTTTGATCTGTCCGGCAACAATATGAGCTGCTTCTTCCGGTTTTTTCGCGCCGATGGCTTGCCCCAGCAGTACCGTTACACCCATGGTCAGGCCGGTTATAATGACGGTTGCCGCCTGCATGACCTGTCCGCCAGTAGCAACAGCGGAAATGCTTGCGGTGGTACCGAATTTCCCTACGACCATCAAGTCGACGCCGCCGTACAAAGCCTGAAGTACCAGCGACATCATCAGCGGGATTGCAAAACGAATCAGGGGTGCAGCAATTTTTCCTTCCAGAAATGTGTTGTTTTCCATAAAATCCTCCTTGCAAAAAAAACGCTAACAAGAATATACCCTTGTTAGCGTTAGTGTATCAAACGAAGCATTCCGTGAATGCTATATCATTATAAGGGGTGGGACATAAAAAGTCAAGGAGAATTCCAAAAGGAATTTCACCAATTTTCGTGGATAAACCATGATATTTTTCAGCAGGAATAGGCATGTTTCTTTTTGGAAAAATGGTTGACTTCATATATGGGAATATGTTATGTTTTATCCGTTTCTATTGGAAAAATCAGGAATGGAGGAAGCTGTATGCGCAGAGAGAATAACCTTGGAACAGACAGCATGGGAGGTCTGGTAGTACGTCTTGCAATACCGGCAATGCTGGCACAGTTTATCAATGTCCTTTACAGTATTGTGGACAGAATTTTCATTGGGAATATTCCAGAGATTGGCGCAACGGCTCTGGCTGGCGTTGGGATCTGTGGGCCAATTGTTACCCTCATCACCTCCTTTTCTATGTGGGTTGGCATTGGCGGCTCTCCCTTGATGAGCATCAAAATGGGGGAGAATGACCGAAAGGGTGCCTCTCAGATCATGGCCAACTGCTTTTTGATGATGATTTTCATGGCAGTTGTGATCACACTGCTGGTTATATTGTTCAAGCAGCCTTTGTTGATGCTTTTTGGTGCCAGTGAAGTGACTTTTCCTTATGCCAACACTTATATGACCATTTATGCGGCAGGCAGTATTTTTGCCATATTGTCCATGGGCATGAATACGTTCATCATCTGTCAGGGATATTCGAAAATCGCCATGATGTCTGTTGTTGTAGGTGCAGTCACAAACATTGTTCTTGACCCTGTGTTTATTTTTGGATTTGATATGGGGGTAGCTGGTGCGGCTGTGGCAACGGTTATTGCGCAGATGGTGTCCTGTGCTTTTGTACTGCTGTTCCTTTTTGGCAGAAGACCGCCAGTACGCATTACCTTTGGCGGCTATAACTGGACACTGATGTTTCGTATTTTGCTGACAGGGCTTTCCCCGTTTATCATTGTCGCATTGGACAGCGGCTTGATCATTGCCATGAACATGGTATTGCAGCATTATGGAGGCCCTGGATATGGTGACCAGCTGGTAACCTGTCATACTATTGCACAGAGCTTTTTCCTAATGGTTACATTGCCCATGGGCGGTATGACTGGTGCTACACAGCCTATTTTGGGATTTAACTATGGTGCCTGTCAGATGGATCGTGTAAGAGGCGGGCAGAAGTATACATTATTTCTTTGCCTGATCTTTACTGCTGTGATGATGTTGGTGGCACACGTTTTCTCACCTTATTTTGTAAGACTGTTTACAAATGATGCCTTTTATATGGACTTATCTGTAAAGGCTATCAAGATCATGACACTGATGATTTTGCCTTTGGCTGTGCAGTATACCATTGTGGATGGCTTTACCGGCTTGTCAGCTGTACGTTATGCCATCACTCTTTCTACATTCAGAAAGATGCTCTATTTTGCGGCCATGATGATTTTCCCTTTGCTCTTTGGGATCGAAAATGTCTTTTTTGCAGAACCCGCCGTTGACCTGATCAGCGCAGGGGTATCTGTATTGGTATATTTGAAATGCATGAGCGGCATTCTGCGCCGGAGAGAAGAAAAAGTGGCTCTGGAACTGCAGAAATCTGCTGCATAAAGAAAGAGGAATCCAAAACACAAAGGTGTTTTGGATTCTTTTATATCATTAAGGAGGGTGAAACATGGACAAAAAGCTGCGAAAAAAACAGTGTCGAGAGGAAGTCCGCAAAAGGCTGGAGTCTCTTCCCAAGGAATATCATGAGGAAGCCAGCCAAAAAATTACGGAATTCTTATGTGGCATGGAAGTCTTTCAAAAAGCGGGAAGCATATTTTGTTTTGTCAGTACACCGACAGAAATCAATACCCGTTCTATCATTCAGCATGCATGGAGCGGCGGAAAGCAGGTTGCAGTGCCAAGATGCCTGGAAAAAGGTCAGATGGAGGCATGTGTCATTACCAAAGAAGAAGACTTGGAAGAAGGAAAATTCGGTATTATGGAACCGAAAGCAGGCTGCAAAGTGCTGATGCCGGAACAGATTGATCTGATTGTGCTGCCGTGTCTTTCCTGCGACAAAAAAGGTAACCGATTGGGATATGGCGGCGGATATTATGATAGATATTTGGAAAAATATACTGGCGTTCGTGTCGTGATTTGCAGAGAAAAATTGATGTTGGATGAAATTCCGGCAGAGTCGTTCGATCAAAAAGGCGATTTTCTGATTACGGAAAAGGGGATATGCCCTATCAAAGGTTAAGAATTCATACTTGTGGGAAAATAAAAACAGGATTTTTTAATGACAAGTGTTTACATTTGTCGAAAAATAAAATAAAATGAGTTTTGGTAAAAATTCAAGTAAAAGGTATGTGAGGGAAGAGGACTATGAAAGACACAAAAGTTTTATCTGGAACGGCATATTCCTTTGAAGGAAAAATGCCTCTGCGTCAGGCAATTCCCCTGGGACTGCAGCATGTACTTGCTATGTTTGTAGGGAACCTGACACCACTGCTGATCATCACAGGGGCTTGCGGCCTGGGTGTTGGCAGTGAATTTGCGGATTTGCAGGTCAGCCTGCTGCAAAATGCCATGCTGGTTGCGGGTCTGGTAACATTGCTTCAGCTTTTTGCTATTGGCCCTGTCGGAGGGAAAGTTCCTATTATCATGGGGACAAGTTCCGGCTTTATCGGCGTATTTAACAGCGTAGTTGCCAATATGGGTGGCGGTGTGATTGCCTATGGTGCCATTATGGGTGCATCTATTATTGGTGGTTTGATGGAAGGCGTACTGGGATTTTTCCTGAAATCCCTGCGCAGATTTTTCCCGCCTGTTGTTACAGGTACTGTTGTATTGTCCATCGGTCTGTCTCTGATTTCCGTTGGTATCGGTTCTTTTGGTGGCGGCAGCGGTGCGGCAGACTACGGCTCCATCGAAAACTTGCTGCTGGCAACATTTGTACTGGTTGTAATTCTGATTGTAAAACATGGTACAAAAGGTTTTACCAGCACATCTTCCATTCTGATCGGTATTATTGCCGGTTATATTGTTGCTTTTATTATGGGATTTGTTCTGCCTACAACAGGCGTAACAGCAGATGGTGTGGAATACACAAAAGCTTGGGTACTGAACTGGGATAAAGTAAAAGAAGCAAGCTGGTTTGCGGTTCCTGCGCTGATGCCAGTTAAGATCATTTTTGACTGGAGAGCCATTGTGCCTGTATTGATTATGTTTGTTGTAACAGCCGTAGAAACTGTTGGTGATATTTCCGGCGTTATGGAAGGCGGTATGGGCAGAGAAGCGACTGACAAAGAACTGTCCGGCGGTGTTATCTGCGACGGTCTGGGCTCCACTTTCGCTGCTATTTTTGGTGTACTGCCTAACACTTCTTTCAGCCAGAACGTTGGTCTGGTTGCCATGACAAAAGTTGTTAACCGTATGGCACTGGCTACCGGGGCTGTATTCCTGATCCTTTGCGGTCTGATTCCGAAACTGGGTGCGTTGGTTTCCATCATGCCTCAGGCTGTTTTGGGCGGTGCTGCGGTTATGATGTTCTCCTCTATCGTAGTCAGTGGTATCCAGCTGGTAACAAAAGAACCTATGACACCCAGAAACCTGACCATTCTGTCAGTAGCACTGGGCGTTGGGTATGGTATTGGTGCAAACAGCGCTGTCTTGGCCAAAGCGCCTCAGGCATTGCAGCTGATCTTTGGCGGTTCCGGTATTGTACCTGCTGCTGTTGTAGCAATTGTACTGCATGTACTTTTGCCCAAAGATGACGTTGTAAAAGAATAATTCTGAACGAAAAAAGTGATAAAATCAGGTATTTTGGTTTTATCACTTTTTTATTGCAGTAAAAAAGCACCAATGAATTTTATGAAACAATAGAAAAAATAAATTGGTAAAATTAAATAAGTTTATAATTTTAGGAGAATTGGCAAAAAAAGCTGCGGCATTTTTAGTAGAAATCATAAAAATTCTTGCAATGTCTTTTATACAAAGACAAATGTTTGAGCAATGTGTTAAAATGTCCTTCCATTGTAAACTTTTTTTGCTATTTCTATTGACTTTGTAGAATTTTATCATATATAATTGTAGTGACCAAAATCTTAAGATTTTAATAAAACTTTAAGATTTACGGAAAAGAACGAATAGGGGAGGATATTATGTTACAGGCATTTGACATTATCGGCCCGATCATGATCGGCCCGTCCAGTTCCCATACAGCCGGTGCTGTGCGCATTGGTAAGTATGCACGATCTATCTTGGGTGGAACACCTGTGAAAGCACATATCCGTTTCAGTGGTTCCTTTGCGAAAACATATAAAGGCCACGGTACAGATAAAGCTGTCATTGCAGGTATTTTGGGAATGGATACAGATGATGCCCGCATTCGTGTCAGCATGGATGTGGCAAAAGAAGAAGGTCTGACATTCGAATTTGAAGAAGCAGATATCGATGGTGCTCACCCCAATACAGCAGAAATCACACTGGAAGATGCGACAGGCAGAACTGCGCAGGTACAGGGTGCTTCTGTTGGCGGCGGCAACATTGTCATCAATAAAATCAACGGTACCGAAGTTTCCATTAACGGGAAATCTGATACACTGGTAATTCCTCATCAGGATATTCCAGGTATGATTGCGGTGGTTACAAAAATCTTGGCAGAAAAAGGCGTAAACGTTCATGGTTTCTCTCTGTGCAGAGACCATAAGGGCGGTACGGCTGTTATGACCATCGAAATTGATGGTGATATCAATGAATCCGTGCAGGATGCAATTCTGGAAAATCCTCATATTTTCTCCTGCACCATTCTGAAAGCAATTTAAGGAGAGAGGTGAAACTATGTTCAAATACGATTCTTTGGCAGATTTGGTTGCAACAGCAACACAGGCGAACGAACCTCTTTCCAAAATTATTCTGCGTGAACAGGCAGAAGCTACTGAAAGTACAGAAGAAGCTCTGTATGCGCAGATGGAACGCTCTTTGGAGGTTATGCGTGAATCTGTACAGGAAGGTCTGGATCCCGACAAACGTTCCGCAAGTGGTTTGACTGGCGGCGATGCATACAAAATGATGCGTGCGGTTCAGGAAAACAGAAATATTTGTGGCAAAATTTTTGGGGATGCCATGACAAAAGCACTGGCTGTTTCTCAGACCAATGCTTGTATGGGCAGAATTGTTGCGGCTCCTACTGCGGGTAGCTGTGGTATTTTGCCTTCCGCTCTGCTGACCATTTCCGAAAGCAGAAACATTCCTAACGAAGACGTGGTAATGGCACTGTTCACAGCATCCGCTGTGGGTATGGTCATTGCAAACAACGCTAGCATTGCTGGTGCAGCAGGTGGCTGTCAGGCAGAATGCGGTGCGGCAAGCGCTATGGCGGCAGCTGCTATCGTAGAAATCTGTGGTGGCACACCTAAAATGTGTGAACATGCATGCGCCATTGCATTGAAAAATATTCTGGGTCTGGTATGTGACCCCGTTGCAGGTCTGGTGGAAATCCCCTGCATCAAGAGAAACGCAGCCGGTGTTGCCAATGCTTTTGTTGCGGCTGAACTGGCTCTGGCAGGCATTGAAAGCGCAATTCCTGCTGACGAAGTCATTATTGCAATGAAGAAAATCGGTGACGCTATGTCTTCTACACTGAAAGAAACAGCAGAAGGCGGTCTGGCTGTAACACCGACAGGTAAAAAGCTTTGTGAAAAAGTATTTGGTTGCTGCCAATAAAAGGGGAGGCAAAAATACTTTCAATATTAAGTTCGTACAACCTGACAAAACGCAATATTGAACATTTATAATTTAATAGGAGAATCATAATCATGACAAACATTCTTAGAAAGTGGAATAGCATTAGCTTAGTAAAACGTATTATTTGTGGCTTGATTGTGGGTGCTATCCTGGGTCTGGCTATTCCTGGCGTAACAGGAATCGGCATTCTGGGTACTCTGTTTGTAAGCGCTCTGAAAGCAATCGCGCCTGTACTGGTATTTTTCCTGGTAATTGCAGCTCTGGCTTGCGGTAACGAAGGCGGCGGCAAAACCATGGGTCGTGTTGTTATCCTGTATCTGGTAGGTACATTCCTGTCTGCGGTAGTAGCAGTAATCGCTTGCCATTTCATTCACATCACACTGCCTCTGGGCGACGTTGCAGCTGCTGAAGGTTACGAAGCAGCTGGCGGCATCGGTGAAGTATTCACAAACCTGCTGCTGAACCTGGTTGCTAACCCCCTGGGTTCCATCGTTAATGCGAACTACCTGGGTATTCTGGCTTGGGCTGTTATCTTCGGTCTGGCTCTGAAAGCTGCATCTGATACAACAAAGAAAGCACTGTTCGATTTCTCTGAAGCTGTTTCTCAGGCAGTTAGATGGGTAATCAGCTTCGCTCCTTTCGGTATCATGGGTCTGGTATTCACAACAGTTTCCACAAACGGTCTGGAAATCTTCGTAGAATACGGCAGACTGCTGGCTATCCTGGTTGGTTGTATGGCTTTTGTTGCTCTGATTCTGAACCCCATCATCGTGTTCACTCAGATCAAACAGAACCCTTACAAACTGGTATTCAAATGCCTGAGAGAATCTTTCGTAACAGCTTTCTTCACAAGAAGCTCTGCTGCTAACATCCCTGTTAACATGTCTCTGTGCGAATCTCTGGGTCTGGATGAAGACAACTACTCCATCTCCATTCCTCTGGGTGCAACTATCAACATGGGTGGTGCAGCGATCACAATCACAGTTATGACACTGGCATGCGTAAACACAGTAGGTCTGGAAGTTCCTCTGGCAATGAAGATCCTGCTGAGCTTCGTAGCAGCAATCTCCGCATGTGGTGCTTCCGGTGTTGCCGGCGGTTCCCTGCTGCTGATCCCTCTGGCTTGCTCCCTGTTCGGTATCGGTAACGACATCGCAATGCAGGTTGTAGGTGTAGGTTTCATCATTGGCGTTGTTCAGGACTCTTGCGAAACAGGTCTGAACTCTTCCACAGACGCACTGTTTACAGCAGCTGCTGAATTCCATGATTGGAGAAAAGCGGGCAAATCTCTGCCTATCTAATTTTAAGCAAAACAAAATCACAGGTTGTACGAAAATCCTGCTGGCTTCGGTCAGCAGGGTTTTATTTTTTCATACATTTTTCTTTGTCACCTTGTTTTTTTCTAAAAAATTCATTATAATTTCTTATATGTATTATGGCGAACAGCATGGGGAAAGGAAAGATGTTATATGATTATGCTGATTGCAAAAAACACCTTGATTGAAGGGAAACAGAAGGAATTTACAGAGCTGGCAGGAAAACTGGTTTTGGCAACGAGAAAAGAAGCCGGCTGCATTGCTTATGATTTGGTTGCAGACCAGGCAGATGCCTGCGTTTATTATTTTGTAGAAAAATATCGTGATATGGCTGCGCTGGAGGAACATCGCGCATCTGCGCATTTCCAGAATATCGTGCCGCAATTTGGCCCGCTGCGGACAAAGCCTTCAGAAGTTTCTGCTTGTGAAGTATTGCCGTTTACAGAGTGATAGAAAAGGGGATAGCGTATGGGACACCCGGTATTATATAGAAAACGTTTTATGCCGCAGGAAACCATTTTGCTGCGGGATGATATTTTGATTTATCAGGACGATAAGGTGATCGTAACAAAATGGAATGTATTTCGTCCGAAGGCAAAATTCAGCCACGGTGTATCCTGTTATTTTTTAGAAGACGGATATAAAGTCAGCAAATTTCTGAATGATCAAGAGGAATTGGTATACTATTATTGTGACATCATTGACACCACCTATGATGCACAGGAAAACAGCTATCTTTTTACAGATCTGCTGGCGGACGTCATTGTCTATGAATCAGGCTTTGTAAAGGTCGTTGATTTGGCGGAATTGGCAGATATGCTGGATGAAGGCGTTATCACAGAAGATGTGGTGAAAAAGTGCCTGCGCCGACTGGAAAAACTGCTGGAAATCATTTACGGAGGCAAATTTGGCGGGCTGACAAAATATCTGGAAATTGAGGGGAATTCATGAGTGAAAGTGTGCATAAGGGACATCGGGAGCGTATGCGCAAACGATTTATAACAGAAGGTGCCAAGGGTTTTGCTGACCATGAATTGCTGGAACTATTGTTGTATTATGCGGTGCCGCGAGGAGATGTAAATCCTTTGGCGCATAAAATGTTGGCAGAATTCGGCACGCTCTCTATGCTTCTTTCTTCAGATCCTGCGGATATTAGTCGCAGATGTGGTGTGAAAGAGAGTACAGCTGTTTTGCTGGTTCTGCAAAGTGCTTTGGCGCATCGTTTGCAGCAGGAAAAATGGCGTGATAAGCCTGTTTTGGATTCAGTTTCCAAAGCAGGAGTCTTTGCTGTGGATTTGCTTTCTCATTACCATTATGAAAGATTTTATGTTTTGTGTCTGGATAATCGGAAACAGCTGCTTCATAGCTGTATGATTTCAGAAGGTACAGTAGATGAGTCTGTGGTGTATCCCAGATTGGTTGTAGAGGCTGCCTTGCGTTATCAGGCATCTTCTGTGATATTGATGCACAACCATCCGGGAGGAACACTGATGCCTTCTTTTTCCGATGTGGAATTGACTGCCCGTATGGCAAGGATTCTGCATGAAATCGGCATAGAAGTGGCAGATCATATTATTGTTGCAGAAAATCAATATTTTAGTTTTCTGGAACATGATTACTTGAAAGAAAAATAAATAGGAGGTTTTCATATGAAAAAATTGTATCGTTCTAAAACGGATCTGAAAATATCAGGTGTATGCGGCGGTTTGGCGGAATACTTCAATATCGATGCGACACTGGTGCGCCTGGTTTGGGTTTTGGTATCTTTGCTGACCAGTGGGATCATTGGTTTGATCGTATATCTGGTATGCGTATTTGTAATTCCCGTTGATGACGGATATGTTGATGCCGAATTTAACGAAAAGAAATAAGTTCTTACAGAAAGAGAGGAAATGAAAGTGGAAGAAAAGAAAAGAATATTCAGTGGCATGCAGCCTTCTGGTATGATTACTTTGGGGAACTATTTGGGTGCGTTGAAAAACTGGACAAATTTGCAGGATGATTATGACTGTTTGTACTGCATCGTAGATATGCATGCTATTACAGTTCGTCAGGACCCTGTGAAACTGCGTAAGCAGGCAAGAGATCTCCTGACACAGTACCTGGCAGTAGGCATTGATCCTGAAAAAAATACCATCTATTATCAGTCTCATGTATCCCAGCACGCAGAATTGGGCTGGATTCTGAACTGCTTTACCTATATGGGTGAATT
>UMEY01000853.1_pt1 | contig 14224 bp, 10 predicted proteins | sample 1964881 | NCBI WGS metagenome assembly UMEY01 (sample SAMEA4836033, study PRJEB28245) | human gut metagenome | biome: gut microbiome; material: fecal sample | place: Denmark | collected 2008 | reverse complement strand
GCAAAACATCAGAGAGCTCTTACAGTAGCAATCAAAAGAGCAAGACATATCGCTTTGATGCCATACGTTCAGGACTAATCAAGAATATAAGGCTGATTCTTAGGGGAAACTCTTTGAGTCAGCCTTTTTTGTAACAGTCAATTACTTTTTGGGGAAGTCGCCTGGGATTTTCCTTTTCTATTTATAATATAGCGTATAGGTAGGGAATTAAGGTTTTTGATACTAAAATAATAGGTGATTGCAATAATTTGAAGAAAAAAGTATAGTAGAATAAAATTCAAAAAGATGTTATAATAAGACATTGTAGCGAAACAAAGTTTTTTGGTAATCTAATGATGCACATTGCATGTGCCCTAAAGGGTGCGGATGAGGTAGTATCACTATGAAAAAGAAGAAAATGCGCTTAAAAGGAAAACTCAGGCTGTATATGAACTGGCCGCTTATCATGACGTTTTTACTCGTTGCGATGAATATATGGGTTTTAATGGTAGACCGGAAAGCAGCGTTTATCATGTTTATGTTTATCCTGATTTATCTGGCGATTGCGGGAGGATTGTATTTTTATAACAGATCGCTTATTTTAGCGGATTTGATTCAATTTTCCACGCAGTATAAGGGGATTGAAAATACGCTGTTAAAGGAACTTGCGGTTCCTTATGCGATCGCTCTTGAGGATGGACGTATTCTTTGGAAAAATGATGCGTTTTCAAAATTAACGCAAAGTTCAAGAAAAGAAAAATATCTGTACAGGATGATACCGGCTCTTACGACAAGTGTTTTTCCTAAAGACGACATGGAACATGTTGAGATGGAGGTGGAGTACTGTGACAGACACTATCAGGCAGAATTGCGCAGAGTATCGCTTCACGGCTTCAGCGACAAGGAAAAATTGTTACAGATTCCCGAGGAAGAGGAGTTTTTCGTAGCGGTATCCATGCAGGATGTAACAGAATTGAATGCGTATATCCGCGAAAATGAAGAGCAGCGGATGATCGCAGGGCTGATCTACATCGATAATTACGACGAGGTGATGGAGAGCGTTGAAGAGGTACGACAGTCGCTTCTGGTTGCTCTGATCGATCGAAAGATCAATAAATATATCGGCGATGTGGACGGTATTGTAAAGAAAATGGAGAAGGACAAATATTTTATTGTTCTTCGCAAATCTGCTTACAAAAAAATAGCGGAAGACCGTTTTTCGCTTCTTGAAGAAGTAAAGCAGGTTAATATCGGAAATGCCCGCTCGGCAACGTTAAGTATCGGACTTGGTCTGAATACGGCGACATATGCGCTTAGTTACCAGTATGCGCGTGTGGCGATCGACCTTGCCCTTGCGCGCGGAGGCGATCAGGCGGTGATAAAAGACTGCAGCGGAATCACTTATTTTGGCGGTAAGAAAGAACAGACTGCTAAAAACACCCGTGTAAAAGCCCGTGTAAAAGCAGAGGCTTTAAGAGAGTTTATCGTGACGAAAGACAGAGTTCTTGTCATGGGTCATAAGATTGCGGATCCGGATTCGTTCGGCGCTTGTATGGGAATTTACAGAGCGGCGGTCAGCCTTGAGAAGAAAGCTCATATTATCGTGAATACGGTGACAGAGTCGGTTCGGCCGCTTTATAATGAGATTGTGGAAAGTCCGGCGTATGAGGATGATATCTTTCTGACTTCAGATGAAGCTATGGATTATATTACGGATAATACGATGGTGATCGTAGTCGATACAAATAAGCCGCAGATGACAGAATGTCCCGAACTTTTGAGGCGTTCCAGAATGACTGCCGTTTTAGATCATCACCGTCAGAGCAGTACGGTAATCGCAAATGCAGTCTTATCTTATGTAGAACCGTATTCTTCATCTACATGTGAAATGGTAGCCGAAGTGCTTCAATATATCTCTGACAGTATCAAAATCCCGGCTGTCGAGGCGGAGTGCATGTACGCGGGAATTATGATCGACACAAGGAACTTTATGAACAGGACGGGAGTGCGTACGTTTGAAGCGGCGGCATTCCTTCGCCGTTGCGGTGCGGATATCACCCGGGTAAGAAAGATGTTCAGGGACGATATGGAATCATACAGAGCGAAAGCAGAGGCGATGAGGGAGGCTGAGGTTTATAAGAATCAGTTTGCGATCGCAGTCTGCCCGGGCGATATTGAAAGTCCGACGGTTCTTGCGGCGCAGACCGCAAACGAGCTTCTTGATATCAGTGGGATCAACGCGTCGTTTGTATTGACGGTTTATCAGGAAAAGATTTATATGAGTGCGCGTTCAATCGACGAGGTAAACGTGCAGATTATTGCCGAAAAGCTGGGAGGCGGAGGTCATATTAATTCTGCGGGAGCGCAGTTTGACCATACGAATATGGAAGAGGCGATCAGCACATTGAAAGAAACGATAGACGATATGATTGAGAAAGGAGATATATAGATGAAAGTTATTTTATTGGAAAATGTAAAATCTCTCGGGAAAAAAGGGGAGATCGTTAATGTGAACGACGGATACGCAAGGAATTTTATCTTGCCGAAAAAACTGGGCGTGGAAGCAACGGGAAAAAATCTGAATGATCTGAAACTTCAGAAAAATAACGAGAAAAAAGTGGCTCAGGAAAATCTTGACGCTGCGAAAGAACTTGCAGCGGAATTATCGGCAGGCAAAGTCGAGCTTGCGATCAAAGTCGGCGAAGGCGGAAGAACGTTCGGTTCTGTTTCCAGCAAAGAAATCGCGGTAGCGGTCAAAGATCAGATGCAGTTAGATATTGATAAGAAAAAAATCCAGTTGAAAGAGTCGATCAAGTCGCTTGGTACGCATATCGTGACAGTAAAACTTCATCCTGAAGTTTCGGCAGAGTTGAAAGTTGTTGTAAAAGAAGAAGCATAAGGAGTTCTCATGGAAAATATAGAAGCTGCCATGAAGCGGATACCGCCCCATAGTACAGAAGCCGAGCAGGCTGTACTTGGGGCGATGCTGATGAATAAAGATGCGATTACGGTCACATCGGAGATTTTGGCCGGACAGGATTTTTATCAGACGGCATATGGGATCTTATTCGACGCTATGACAGATCTGTTTAAATCGGGGCGTCCGGTAGATTTGATCACGCTTCAGGAATATTTAAAAACAAAAGACGTGCCTCCGGAAGTAAGCAGTATGGAATTTGCAAGAGATCTTCTCGTAGGAACTCAGACATCTGCCAACGTAAAATATTATGCGGAAATCGTAAAAGAAAAATCGGTTTTACGCAGTTTGATCAAACTTAACGAAGAGACGGCGAATGCGTGTTATCTTGAAAACGAGCCTCTTGATGAACTGCTTGAACGAACAGAGAAGCGAGTGTTTGAACTTGCGGAAAACGGGAATTCCCAGGAATACGTTCCGATAAAGCAGGTCGTATTAAACGCGCTGGATGTGATCGAAAAGGCGTCTAAGATGAAAGGAAACGTCACCGGAATACCGACAGGGTTCATCGACCTTGATTACAAACTGTCCGGTCTGCAAAGATCAGACCTTGTTCTTATAGCGGCGCGTCCGTCTATGGGAAAAACGGCGTTCGTGCTCAATATTGCGCAGCATGTAGCGTTTCGGCAAAATCTTGCGGTAGCGATCTTCAGTCTTGAGATGTCAAAGGAACAGCTTGTAAACCGTCTGTTTTCCCTGGAATCGCATGTTGACGCACAGGTGCTGAGAAACGGAAACCTGACAGATACGGATTGGGAGAAACTGATCGAGGGAGCAGGCACGATCGGAAGCTCTCGTATGATCATAGACGATACGTCGGGTATCAGTATTTCGGAGATGCGCTCAAAATGTCGTAAATACAAACTGGAGCAGGGACTTGATCTGATCATCATCGACTATTTGCAGTTGATGAGCGGAAGCGGCGGACGTAAAAATGAAAGCCGCCAGCAGGAAATTTCGGAGATTTCACGATCGTTGAAAGGACTTGCCAGAGAATTGAACGTACCGGTGATCGCATTGTCTCAGTTGAGCCGTGCGGTTGAGCAGAGAACGGATAAAAGACCGATGCTTTCCGACCTTCGTGAATCGGGAGCAATCGAGCAGGATGCCGACGTATGTATGTTTATTTACCGTGATGATTATTATAATCCGGATACGGAGGATAAGAATATTGCGGAGATCATTATCGCAAAACAGAGGAACGGTCCCATCGGAACCGTCCGTCTTGCGTGGATGCCGCAGTATACCCGTTTCGGAAATGAACTGCGTCAGCAGCAGTGATTATGTAAATATGCTTTTTAATTTCATGATCGCGCCTGATTTAGAGGATTCTTTTCGCGCGGTCTGCTGTCTGCGGATGAGCATGTCCAGTTTGCGGAAATGTTCTTCCTGACGGCGTTCTTTTGCCTCAAGTATAAAATCCATTTCATGAATGACGTCAGTGGTGATCGTACTGCTGATGTCATTTTTTAATATGGAGTTGTTTTCATTCAGCGCTTCGCGGAAAACATCGCCTACGAGAGCACGCATTTGATCGATCGTATTAAGAGGAAGAAGAATATCTCCTGTTTCTGAAGTGACTGTCTGAAGTTGAGTTTTTTCTTTTTCGGGAGTTTTTAACTTAGATTTTTTTTCTTTTAATTCGGGAATGAGTGGTTTTAAGTCTTTTAAGAGCATTCCTTCGTTTTTGAGTTTTTTGATACAGCAGAAGAGCTGAATGTCATCTTTGGTGTAGTATCGATGTCCCATTTCCGTTCGCCCGATCGTCAGGTCGAGTTCTTCTTCCCAATATCTTAATACATGTGATTCGACATTGACCTGTTTTGCGGCTTCGGAAATCATAAATCTGACTTCACCCATTAATATGTGAACCTCCTCATTTTGCTTTTGAGGTTATTATAGCATAGACCATGACTTCAGAACGAAAAAATCGTTCGTCAAGTTCCTACAAAAAAACACCGCTCCACATAGGAGCGGTGCTTCTCTTTTGTGATCACTTTGCGATTTATATTACTCAGCTGAGATAGCGCCTGTCGGACACGCAGCTTCACAAGCTCCGCAGTCTACACAAGCATCAGCGTCGATCTCGTATTTGCCATCGCCTTCAGAGATAGCGCCTACAGGACATTCAGCTTCGCAAGAACCACAGCTTACGCATTCATCACTAATAACGTGTGCCATAGTATGTATCCTCCTTTTTTGAATTTAAAAAGAGAAACAAAGAAAGGTAGTTCTCTTTATTATCCCTATTTTAATACAATGAGTTTGAATATACAAGTGATTTGTATGTTCTAAATTAAGAACCTAAACCCGGTCGAATTCTTCTGTGATCTCTTTTGAAGGTGCTTTTGTGAGCAGGCTTACAATGACGATCATAAGGCATGATACGCTGAAAGCCGGGAGCAGCTCATAAATGTTCCATACACCGCCGAGAGGACGTACGAGGTATTTCCAGATGAATACCATAGCTCCGCCTGAAATCATTCCGGCAAGTGCGCCCTGCCAGTTTGAGCGTCTCCAGAAGAGGGCAAATAATACGACAGGACCGAATACGGCGCCGAAACCTGCCCATGCAAAGGAAACGATGCCGAATACCGAACTGTTCGGATCACGGGCAATAAAAGCGGCGATTACCGCGATGGCAAGCAAGGTGAAGCGAGCTGCGTTCATTGCTTTTTTCTTGTCTCCCGTTTTGGCAACTCTGTCGCCGAAAAGGTCGGAAGATACGGCAGAGGATGCAGCCAAAAGCTGTGAGTCTGCCGTGGACATTGTAGAGGCAAGAATGCCGGCAAGGATCGTTCCCGCAAGTAAGGCAGGAAGAATACCGTGTTTACTTAACAAGTCGGCGATCTGCACAATGATCGTTTCAGAATCGGAACCTGTCAGAGTTTTTAAAGCGCCTACATCGCTCATTGCCAGACCGATCACACCGATCAAAACCGCAACTGCAAGGGAAATGACAACCCAGATTGTCGCAACGCGTCTGGAGAGCGTGAGTTTTTCTTCGTCCTCGATAGCCATGAAGCGAAGCAGGATATGAGGCATACCGAAGTAACCGAGCCCCCATGCGATCATGGAAATAATATTGATGATCGGATAAGGCTGTTCGACACCTGCAACAGGATCGTATGTAGTCATCATCGTCAAATATCCCGGAAGCGACTGTGCGTTCTCAACTACGGCAGGGATACCTCCGGCAATATTGATGCCGAATATAAAGACGATGATCAGGGCAACAGACATGATAATACTCTGAATGAAGTCTGTTGTTGAGGCGGCAAGAAATCCGCCAAGCGCCGTATACCCTACGATGACGATCGCACTTATGATCATAGCGGCAACATAATTAACCCCGAACAGGCTGGAAAACAGTTTTCCGCATGCGGCGAATCCGGAGGCTGTGTACGGTATGAAAAATATAACGATAAAAATCGCTCCGATAGATTGAAGGATCTTACGCTGATCTCTGTATCGGTTACTGAAAAAAGAAGGAAGCGTGATCGAATTGCCGGCTACGAGAGTGTAGCGGCGGATCCGTTTTGCTACGATCCTCCAGTTTATGTACGTTCCGATGGCAAGTCCGATGGCAGTCCATCCGGCGTCGGCAATACCTGTCAGATAGGCCAGACCGGGAAGCCCCATCAGAAGCCAGCTGCTCATATCGGAGGCTTCGGCGCTCATTGCCGTCACAAGAGGTCCGAGCTTACGCCCTCCAAGATAAAAATCGGTCGTATCATGGTTGTTCTTGGAACAACGGTAGCCGACATAGAGCATGGCGCCAAGATAAACAATAATGGCGATCATAATACAAATGTGTTCTGTTGTCATGTTTGTCACTCATTCCTTTCGCAAAATGTGCAATATATTGTAAAATTGTACCATAATAAGGGGATTTCTTCAAGAAATAAAAGTTTAGTAAAAATTCACATTTATTTTGTATGATATGGTGTATTATAAAAGGATAAAAGCGGAGGGATAAATTATAATGAAGAGAAAAATTACAGCAGCGGCGGCATTTGCATTGTGTGTGGCAATGGGAGTCTGCGCATGCAGTCCGTCTGAAAAGGAAGATACATTTACGGGAAAGGAAAAGGAAGAGCTTGCGTGGCAGCCGAATCTTGACCGGATTTCCCCTGAAGTATATGCAGATATCAGTAATCTTGACCTGAAGCCGGGGACGTATATATCAGTCATCGGAAAGAGAGAGGGAACGGCTTACTGGAGCGAAGTGCAGGCCGGAGTTGAGCAGGCGGCGGAAGACATTAATAAGCATCTGGGATATAAAGGGGAGGACAAGATAAAAGTTCTTTATAACGCTCCGGCAGACAGTGAGAATATTGACGAACAGGTGAATATCCTTGACGAGGAGCTGGCGCGATATCCGGATGTGATCGCTGTTGCAAGCGTAGCGGAAGATGCGTCGGCTGTTCAGTTCGATCTTGCGGCAGAAAACGGAATTGCAGTCGTGGCATTTGATTCGAGGAACAATTATCAGGGAATTCAGTGCACCTGCATGACGGATAATGTGGCGGCGGCAAAAGAAGGGGCTCGGAAAATGAGCGAGGCGATCGAAGAAAAAGGAGAGATTCTGTTGATCGCACAGGATTCTGTTTCGGGAACGGCAAAAGAGCGAACAAAGGCAGTGACAGAAGAAATTACGGCAAATTATCCGAATGTGAAGGTTGTAGAGACGATCTATATGGATCAGTTTGACGATCTTAAGATGCAGGCTGCAGCGGACGAACTCGGGGTGACGAAAGAGCAGCTTGCCGAGTGGACGGTGGAATCGTCCGGTCAGACTCCGGCAGATGAAGGGGAAGAAGCGATGTCGGAAGAGGTGCGCACGAAACTGGAAGATATTCGCGCTGTCGCGGACGGGATGACAGATGCGGATGTGGTTGCCCGTTATATGGAAAAATACCCGAACCTGAAGGGCTGTTTTGCGGTAAATGCCGATGCGGTTTTACTGGCAATGGATGCTTTTGAGACAGCAGAAAATGAAGAAGATATCGTGTTGATGGGATTTGATGCCGGAAAGGAACAGATCGCGGCATTGAAAAACGGAACGATAGATGGTCTTATTGTGCAAAATCCGTTCGGCATGGGATATGCGACAGTTGTGGCGGCGGCGCGGGCTGCGCTTGAGATCGGAAATGAGGCAACCGTCGATACAGGATATGTTTGGGTGGATAAAGAAAATATGGACGACCCGGACGTGAAGGGGATGCTTTACGAATAGTCTTCGTCAGGCGTAAGCGGATGCTTTACAAATAGTTTTCGTCAGGCGTAAGCGAGGAAACTCTGTTTTCCATTAGCGGGTAAAGAGTTACCCGCTCCGACTGAGTGAAAAGATAAATTCAGTGCCGACTCCTTCGGTACTTACTACATTAATATGCTCGTCATGAGCTTGAATAATTTCTTTTACGATGGACAGGCCAAGGCCTGTCCCTTTTTTATCTTTGCCGCGGGAAAGGTCTGATTTGTAAAAACGCTCCCATATTTTAGTCTGCTCTTGCCGCGGGATTCCGATTCCGTGATCTTTTACGGAAATAAATACTTTTTCGTTCTTTTCACTAACCTCTACAGTAATCAAAGAATCGTTTTCGCTGAATTTAATCGCATTATCGATCAAGTTATAGAGGACTTGCTGGATCTTACGTTTGTCTGCCAAAACAAAAACAGCATCAGGCATGAGAAGCAGTTCGATGGAAATATGTTTTTGGGTACAGGCAGATTCAAAAGATGCGGCGGTACTTTTCAGAACTTCCTGTATGTCAAAATCTGACTTGTTAAGAAGAAGTTCTTTTGTATCGAATTCATTTAATGTCAGCAGATCTCGCGTGAGGTCGGTGAGACGCTCTGTTTCAAACAAAATAATATTTAAATATTTTCCGTACAATTCAGGCGGGATCGTTCCGTCGGCCATTGCCTCAACATATCCTTTTATGGACGTGAGAGGAGAACGAAAATCATGAGAGACATTTGCGACAATTTTTTTTTGATAGTCATCCATATCTTTCAGTCTGACTGCCATGTAATTCAGTGAAGCAGAGAGATATCCGAGTTCATCATGAGTGTGTACCGGAATCTCATAGTCAAGATTTCCGATAGCGTATTGTTTTGCCGCTTCGGAAATCTGCCTGAGCGGACGATGGATGAAAAACTGCACGCCGAGGAGAAAGATAAGAGAAAGTGCGAAAATGACTGCTGTGGAGATGTATACCTGAGTCATGATCGGAGCGCATCTCTCTTCGATGGCAGAGACGGGACTGTGGATCAGAAGGTATCCCTTTGTAGAAAAACCTTGTGTCACAGGCGCCATAACGGTGATCATATCTTCGTCAAAATATCCGTGATATGTACCTGTAATATAGCGGTTTCCGCCGATTTCGGCAGGGTTGAAGTCTTTGATCCTATCAGGACATACAGTGTCTTCTAAACTGGAAGAGGTAAGTGTTCTTCCGGTACTGTCTACGAACCAGATAGAAGCGTTGAAGTACAGTCTCATTGCAGACAACTGTGACTGGACGTTATAGATGGAAGAATCGCCGGAGAAGTAAGATGGGAGATAATCATTGGCAACAAAAGTAGCTTCTCTGTAAAGCGTATGAGAAGTGTCTTCGGTAAGCTTATCTGTCACAAGCTGCTCTGTAAGCGTTGCAGTTGAGAATAGACATAAAAATCCAAATATGATATAAAGTGCAATAAATTTAATGTGCAGAGTGCTTCTCATACGCGGTAGTCTCCTGTTTATCTGTTATTTTGTCTCAAATTTATAGCCGATGCCCCATACGGTTCCTAATTTCCAATGAGGATGATCTTTAAGTTTTTCCCGGAGGCGTTTGATATGGACGTCGACAGTGCGGGTGTCACCGAGATATTCATAACCCCATATACGGTCAAGGAGCTGCTCCCTTGTAAATACCTGATTCGGAGATGAGGCGAGACAGTATAAAAGCTCCAGTTCTTTTGGCGGCATTTCAACAGTGTTTCCGTCACAGAGAACAGAATAATTTGTCAGGTTGATGGTCAGTCCTTCATACTCGACACACTTTGGCTTTTCCGCCTGGGACGGTTCGTTTTTTATCGGATGATAACGGCGAAGAACGGCGCGCACACGCGCAATCATTTCTTTTGAATCAAAAGGCTTTAAGATATAATCGTCCGCACCGAGTTCCAGACCGAGTACTTTGTCGAATATTTCCCCTTTCGCCGAAAGCATAATAATCGGCACGCCTGATTTTGCCCTGATCTCCTGGCATACTTGATAGCCGTCGATGCCCGGAAGCATAAGGTCAAGAAGAATCAGATTCGGTTCGTATGTTTCAAATGTGCTCAAGGCGTCTTCTCCGTTAAATACTATTTTTGTGTCAAAACACTCTTTTGTAAGATAGAGAGAGATAAGTTCTGCGATATTTTCATCATCGTCAACGATTAGTATTCTTTGTTTTCCGATCATATTTTTCCTCCGTTTTATGGGTGAACCCGTTATCCGAGCTCAACGATTGTGACTCCGGCATCGCCTTCTCCGAACTCGGCAAGGCGGTATGATTTTACATGTTTTTGTCTTCTGAGATATTCGTGGATTCCTTTTCTTAAAGCTCCGGTTCCTTTTCCGTGAACTACGCGTACGCTGTTTAGATGCGAGAGCAGGGCGTCATCTAAATATTTATCCAGTTCGGCGACCGCTTCGTCTACTGTTTTTCCGAGCAGATTGATCTCAGGACTTACAGAAAGTGACTTGCTCATCTTGATCTTGCTTTTTGCCGTACGGTTCATCCGCTTCGGTGCGTAAGGCGATACTTCTTCGATAATTTCCAAATCGGAAATATTGACTTGTGACCGAAGGATTCCCATCTGAACTGTGACGTTGCCTCTTGCATCGGGGAGAGAGCCGATGGTGCCGGTCAGATTCATACTTAATACTTTTACAGATTCTCCGAGTTTGAAATCAGACGGTTTGTAAGTCTTTTTCGGTTTGTTTGTTTTCAGTGAAGCAGAAGCGGAAGTATCTTTGATCTTTTTGCGCAGACGCTCCCGTTCTTTTTCCATTTCAGCGGCGGAGATATTCTCCTTTCCGAATTTGTGAAAATTGCGGATCGTCTCGTCGGCAACTTCTTTCGCTTCTCTTAGTATTGCATTTGCTTTTTCATTTGCTTCACGGATGATGCGGTCACGTTGTTCTTCGAGCTTTTCCTGTTTTTGCACAGCCTGCCGTTTTAAAGTTTCGGCCTCTTTTTTATAAGCGGCAATTTCAGCCTGTTCTTTTTCGATCGTGCGTCTGCTTGCCTCAAGATCGCTTAGGAGATCTTCAAAAGAGACGTCTTGTTCACTCAGACGTTTTTTTGCATCGTCGATAATATAGCCGGGAAGTCCGAGCTTTCCGGAAATCGCAAAAGCATTACTTTTACCCGGAATACCGATGAGAAGCCGGTAAGTCGGCCGGAGACTTTCCACATCGAATTCACAGCAGGCGTTTTCAACGCCCGGGGTAGAAAGGGCATAGATTTTCAGCTCGCTGTAATGGGTTGTTGCCATAGTGCGTATGTTTCGCTTATGGAGATGCGATAAAATAGCAATGGCAAGGGCCGCTCCTTCTGTCGGGTCGGTTCCTGCGCCTAATTCGTCGAAAAGAACGAGAGAACGATCGTCGACCTTTTTCAAAAAGGAAACAATATTTGTCATATGTGAAGAAAATGTACTCAGACTTTGTTCTATGCTCTGCTCATCTCCGATATCGGCGTAAACCTGTCGGAATACGGCGATTTCCGAACGGTCGCCTGCCGGAATATGAAGTCCGGCCTGCCCCATGAGGGTGAGAAGTCCGACCGTTTTTAAAGAGACGGTCTTTCCGCCTGTATTAGGTCCGGTGATGATGAGAAGAGAAAATTCATCGCCGAGAGATACGGTGATCGGGACAACTTTCTTCTGGTCGAGAAGAGGGTGGCGTCCTTCCCGGATACGGATACGTCCTTCTTCATTTAGAATCGGACGACTTGCGCGCATAGTAAGAGCAAGAGCGCCTCTTGCAAAAATGAAATCCAGATCGGTGAGAGATCGGTAGTCTGTTCGGATCTCTTCGATATATTGTGCGGCCTCTTCGCTTAAAGAAGCAAGAATCTTTCGGATCTCATCCTGTTCTTGTACATATAATTCTTTTAAGTCATTGTTCAGTTTTACAATAGCCATAGGTTCAATAAATAATGTAGAACCGGATGCGGACTGGTCATGGATCAGCCCTTGTACCTGACTGCGGTATTCGGCTTTGACAGGGATACAATAGCGGTCGCCGCGCATTGTGATCAGAGCATCCTGCAGGTACGTTCTTAAAGAACCGTTTACAAGACCTGAAAGTGTTGTGTGAACACGGTCGTTGAGATTATTTATGCTCCTTCGGATATGCTTTAGCGCACTGCTTGCGTCATCACTGATTTCATCTTCGGAAATGATGCATCTTTCAATTTCATTTGAAAGAGGTGTGAGCGGCTCAAGTCCGTCAAAATAAATATCAAGACAGTCGGCAAGATCTTCCTGCGTGTCATGCCGTCCGTATGACTTGGCCCGCGCAGTGTTTGAGAGAAGACGGCAGATGCGGAGAAGTTCCGCTGTATTTAGAGCGCCTCCGATCTCAAGTCGTTTGAGAGATTCTTCCACAGGAGCTGCGTCGCCGAAAGAAATCCGCCCCTTTTTAATGATCCTTGTAAAAGCGGCGGCGGTCTGTTCCTGAAGCAAATCGATCTTCGTAAGATCCGTTACCGGTTTCAGCCGTCGGCAAAGTTGTTTTCCGCGGAAAGAACTTGCCTCATTTTCCAACATGGAAATAATTTTATCAAATTCAAGTTTTATTAATGTTTTGTTATTCATAAATCTTCACCTGTCTGTAATGTTTGTATCCTCATTCTACTCTATTATCCGTATAAAGAAAAGGACTTTCAGGAAGTAAGAAAAACCTTTTCATAGAGGATTGAATCAGGTATACTAGAATTTGGAGGAAAATAAGTCCATGCCGAGTGATAAAGAACAAAAAAAATCGCCCGAAGAAGAGGCGGAAGAGAAGAAATATTCTTTTTTACAAGAAAAGATAAAAGGGAAACAGGGCAGCAGGGAAACGCTTATAAAACAATTTATCCGAATTGCGATCTATGGTCTGATATTGGGGATGTTTGCCTGCTTAGGTTTTTTTGCGCTTAAACCGTGGATGCAGCAATGGTTTGCGGGAAATGCAAAGACTGTGATGATCCCCGAAGATGAACAGGCAGCGGAAGATTCTGAGAAAAATCAAGAGGGAAAAGAAGATCCTGCGCTCGATGCGGAAAGTTATGAAGAGATGACCGCCGGGTTGAATGAACGTGTAAAAGAGGCGAGAAAAAGTATTGTTTCTGTATCTTCTGTATCTGAAAAGGCAGACTGGGACGGAGAGATGACAGGAATTTTGCAGAGTGTTACAGGTGTTATCGCCGGAGATAACGGCCGGGAATTTTTGATTATCGCCGACAGTTCGATCTGCACAGGCGCTTCTGCATGGAGAGTGACAATTTCCGATGGAAAAAGCTTCGATGCAGCGCTGAAAAAGGTCGATAATAACAGAAAGATAGCAGTGTTCGGCATCGGGAAACATGTCGTAGATGAGGATGACAGCGGATTGATCAAAGTAGCCGTTTTAGGTAATTCAAAGAAAGTGGCGCAGGGAGATGCAGTGATCGCTCTCGGAAATATATTTGGATATGCAGACGGAATGTCTTACGGCGTTGTCAGCGCATCGAATTATAAGGCGACATTTTTCGACGGAGAATGCGCAGTGATCGCGACAGACATTCCGGCAGAGGAACAAGGAACAGGCATGTTGTTTAACATGGATGGCGAAGTGGTAGGGATGATTTCTTCATCCGTATGGAACGACACAGGAAAAAATGTTGTGAATGCATATGGAATTTCAGATTTGAAGCCGATTATAGAATTGCTCATCAATGGGAAAAGCGTTCCATATATCGGAATTTACGGAACAACGGTGACGGAGCAGCTTGCAGAAGAACATAAAATGCCGTCAGGTATTTATGTGGCAGATGTTGATCCGGATTCACCGGCGATGGCGGCGGGAATACAAATCGGAGATATTATATGTGAAGCATCGGGAGAAGAGATAAAGGATATTGCCGCATACCAAAACATTGTGATAGGCTCGTCTGTAGGAGAAACGATGGAGTTTGTCGGAAAACGGCTCGGTTCAGACGGATATGTCAATATAAAATTTTCTGTCGTGACCACAGA
>UMEY01058200.1_pt1 | contig 14275 bp, 13 predicted proteins | sample 1964881 | NCBI WGS metagenome assembly UMEY01 (sample SAMEA4836033, study PRJEB28245) | human gut metagenome | biome: gut microbiome; material: fecal sample | place: Denmark | collected 2008 | reverse complement strand
AAGATCATATTTACAGACTTTTCTTCATAGTCTCGAATCAACATCTTCGATTAAATAACAATCATCAGAGCCGATCTCTTCAATTTCTTGAATCTTATTGTCTATTTCAGTTTCTTTAGCCGGATTAATTGCTTTATAAAAATTACCGACTTCTTCAAAAACAACCTTGTTTGGTTTGTAATCGACAAATTCTTTCTTCTCTAAATCAAAATAATGAATCCCTTCTGTTAGACCATTGCTTAGACAAGATTGTTTTTTGGGTGAAGCGGAAGAGCTGATCTCAATTCCAACAATATGGTCTTCTGCATATATTTCCCTTATAAAATCATTACCGGTTGCGACTTTTATTGCATTCTTTCCTTTAATATCAGCTAAATATAAATATGAAAAATTTTCTGTTTCATCATGTATAATTACAAAAAATAAATCCTCTATACCTGTATAAGAATATAACATCATTCCTTTTTCTTCACGTTCTTTGTTATCTGATAATAAGTTCTCGTTTAAATCATAATAAGTTGTACTTGGATCCAACATTAAATCCGATGCTTCTCCATCTTGAAGTTCAGTTGTTAATGAATATAAATATCTGTTTCCAAGTACACCTGTATATTGTCCGGTTAATTTTTGGCGCTCATTTCCCTTTTCATTAAGTAATACTTGTTGTCCGTCGTCATTTTCTGCCAGCCATCCAATATCTCCGGCTGATACTATATCTGCATATTTGCAAGGAATATATTCGCTTCCATTTAAAGAAAAAATTCCTTTTTTTCCTTCAAAATCTGCCTTAATAAATTGCTGATCATTCATAACAGTAAAGTCTAATTTATCATATTCTGGTTCTAAAATAGTTTCTCCGTTTTCATCTAATAATCCGAAAAGTTTTGTCTCTTTCGATTTTTTAATAATCGTATATCCATTCATATAATCGAATGGAATATAATCTGTTGAAAAATGAACTATTTCATTATTTTCTTCTGATTTTTTATTATTTTCTAATTGTTCAGTTTGAATTTTCTTATCTGTTGGTTTGTGTGTTTCGGTTGGGGGAGCTTTTTTACCGCAAGCTGAACACAATCCCATTATCATAATCACGCTGATAAGTAACATTTTTTTCATTTTTTAAATTCTCCTTTCTGAAAGTCCGTTTATTATTTTTGCTGTTTTATTTTGACATTTAGTGAATGTCGTTATTGTGCTTATTTTATCATACACTAAAGTTGTTGACAATTAGTAAATGTCATTTTATCGCATATAGAAAAGGAGTTTCTATCATTATGTATAAAAACAAAGCATTGAATGGCAAGAACAACATTTGTGGAAGAAAAATAAAAACTCTGAGAAAACAGCTTGATCCTAAAGTTTCTCAACGTTCGTTTGCAGAGCGCTTACAACTTAACGGCATTGATTTAGATAAGAATGCTATACAACGAATTGAATCGGGGCAACGATTTGTAACAGATATTGAATTAAAGGAATTTGCGAAGATATTAAACATCACTGCGGATGAACTTCTTGATGAATAGTTATATTCTGTAATCATCGGAGAAGGAAGAATACATCATTGCAAAATAAAAGGATACAGTCGTGTTTGACTGTATCCTTTCTTTTTATAGCGGCTAAAAAGTATTAGCTGACAACTGTACAATCAGATGAATCGATTCCGGGAATATCTTTTTTATCCGCGCTGATGCTGAGATAAAAATCAATATTGTTTTCTGTTGAAATCTTGTTTAATTTGTGAAGGAAAGCGGCAAGACTTTCAAGAGTGATGTTGGCCTGTTTTAAAACACTGTCAATAAAGACTGCTTCGATATCATGGTTTCCGGCTGCCATACCGTAAAGGAAACCTACGAATTCTTCGAGCGTTAGAACGTCCGGATAATCAGCCATGCGGATTACACGGATATTGAAGTCAACCGTGTAAGTATCTTTATGGCTTTTTTTGATAAATACTACATTACCGTTAGATGTTTTTACTTTTTCGTTAGCAAGATCGATCATCTGCTGAGTTTTTCCGCTGCCTCTCGGGCCTGTTACTAAATATACCATGGCGAATCTCTCCTTTATGTAAGTATTGTTTGAGAATATCACCTCTCAAATGTGTTAAACTTATTATACACTAATTCTATGTGTGAAACAACTAAAAAAAAGATAAAAAAATAAAAAAAATTAAACAATATTACTATAAAGAAGAGCGTTGAAAAAGACGAAATGAGAATAGATATCAAAATAATTGCAATATGCAGAAACGTATGATATGATCCGATATATGAATTATGAATATATGTGTCAGAGTTTTGGGCATATGCATAGGATAAAGTATCGGTGTAATTCTATATTACAGTCGGCGGTGGATATGGTGAAGAAGATTGTCCGCGACAGTATAAAAATCGGAGGAATAGAGATGAACAGTAATATTTTATTAGGAATAATGATTCCGTTTATCGGAACGACACTTGGTTCGGCAATGGTATTTTTTATGAAAAAGGAAATGAATGTCCGCCTGCAGAAAATGCTTCTCGGATTTGCGTCGGGAGTAATGATCGCGGCGTCGGTCTGGTCGCTTCTTATTCCGGCCATTGACATGTCAGAGCAGGCGGGAGGAATTTCATGGATGCCTCCGGCAGTCGGCTTTTTATTTGGAATGGGTTTTCTTCTTGTTTTGGATACATTGATCCCACACCTCCACTTTACGGAAGAGAAGCCGGAAGGAGTTCCGTCTCAGTTAAAAAAAACGACGATGCTTGTCCTTGCGGTAACGCTTCATAACATTCCGGAAGGGATGGCGGTCGGAGTGACGTTTGCGGGAGTAATGACAGAAAATTCGGTAATCTCTCTTGCCGGCGCGCTGGCTCTTTCGATTGGGATTGCAATTCAAAACTTTCCGGAAGGGGCAATTATATCCATGCCTCTGCAAAGTCATGGATTGTCAAAAGGAAAGGCATTTTTATACGGGGCAATGTCCGGCATTGTAGAACCGATTGCGGCGGTGATCACCATTTTTCTGACCGGAATCGCCGTGCCTCTCCTTCCTTATCTTTTGTCTTTTGCGGCAGGAGCCATGATCTATGTCGTTGTAGAAGAACTCATTCCCGAATCTCAGGCCGGAGAACATTCCAATATCGGAACGATCGGAGTGGCGGCAGGCTTTGTTCTGATGATGATACTTGATGTGGCGCTTGGATAAGCGAAAACTTAAGGAAGTTGGGTTAAAGGCTTGATCTGATAACCCATTTCTTTCCATTTTGTCAGTAATTCATCTAAGATGTCGGCGTTTGTTTTTGATGTGCTGTGGAGCAGGACGATCGCGCCTGGGTGGATGCGTTTGAGCAGTTTATCAAACGCTTCTGCTTTTGTAGGCTGGTCTGTATCGTACCAGTCGACATAGGCAAGACTCCAGAAAAAAGTTTTGTATCCGAGACCTTGAGCCATTTTTAAGTTTTCTTTGCTGTATTTTCCTTGCGGAGGACGATAGAAACGAACCATATCTTTTCCGGTGGTTTCTTTATATATTTTCTCTACATCCGTTAATTCTTTTTGAAATGATTCAAGAGTTGACATTTGCGACATATCAGGATGATGCCATGTATGGTTTCCTACGATGTGTCCGTCCTTGCACATCCTCTTGACGAGTTCGGGATTTGACTCGATATATGTTCCGACAACGAAAAAAGCAGCGGATACGTCATGCTTTTTTAATACGTCTAAAATTTTTTCTGTGTTTCCGTTTTCGTATCCTGCATCAAATGTAAGATAGAGTATTTTTTCATCTGTATCTTGCATATAATAAGCGTCATACTGTGCAAGTTCATCTGTGGAAGCATTAGCTGTCGGCGGTGTGTTTTCTTCATGAAAACTTAATCCCCAGTTTCCTTCGGCAGCGGCAGAGGTGAGGCTTCCGGCTCCGGCTCCGATCACATAGGATGAGAGAAAAAGAGCGGGAAGTAAGAAAAAAGTTTTTTTAGATATGTTTGAAAACATAGTAGATAAACCTCTTAAGTTTTGTCATATTTATATGAAAAGGCAGGGAAAAGTATGAACAAAACAGAGGTAGACATTTCGAGAAAAGGGGAGTAAAATAAGGCAAATATTATTGTGCGAGGTGATGAGAATGAAAATTTTTGTATATAATTACAGAGAGTTTGACGAGGCGGAATATTTTGAAAAATTTTCAAAAGAGTATCATGTGGAGCTTGGTATCTGCAAAGAGGCGCCATCGCTTGAAAATGCATATCTTGTAAAAGGGTATGAATATGTAAGCATTATCACAACGAAGATCGACCGACCTCTTTTGGAAAAGTTCCGTGAGTTCGGGGTGAAGATGATATCGACAAGGACAGTCGGATACGATCACATTGACCTGGAGGCGGCGCGGCAGCTCGGAATACGCGTGAGCAACGTATCCTATTCGCCGGAATGTGTGGCGGATTATACGATGATGCTTATTTTGATGTCGATCCGAAAAATGAAACGGATCATGCAGAGGGCGGAGATCAATGATTTTTCATTGCCGGGGATTCAAGGACGTGAGCTTCCTAATTTTACAATAGGAGTTCTCGGTACGGGGAGGATCGGACAAGCGGTGATCCGGGATCTGCACGGTTTCGGGTGTAAGATTTATGCGTACGATAAATATGAGAATGAAGCGGTAAAACAGTTCGCGGAGTATGCGGATCTTTCGGTGATTTATGAAAAGTGTGATCTGATTACTTTGCATATGCCGCTTTCGGAAGATAATTTCCATATTATCGATGCGTCTGCGATGAAAAATATGAAAGACGGTGTCGTTATTATCAATACAGCGAGGGGAAGTCTGATCGACACAAAGGCATTGATCGAAGCTTTGGAATCCGGGAAAGTCGGCGCAGCCGGTCTGGATGTGATCGAAGATGAACTTGGAATGTATTATTACAACAGGAAATCAGATATATTGTCCAAAAGAGATCTGTATGTTCTGCGTGGTTTCCCGAATGTGATCGTCACGCCGCATATGGCGTTTTATACCGATCAGGCTGTGAGCGATATGGTAAAACATTCGATAGAAAGCTGTATTCTCCGTGAAGCCGGAAAGAAAGACCCGTGGGAGGTTGTTTAAGAAAAGGGGATTCAGATGATCTGCGTGAAAGAACTTGTGAAAAATTTTGATGATGTATGTGCGGTCAATAATATTACTTTAAATATTCCGGAAGGAGAGATGCTCGGCCTGCTCGGAACGAACGGAGCGGGGAAGACAACGCTCCTTCGTATGATTGCGGGAGTGCTGGAAGCCGATGGCGGCAGCATTGTCGTTGACGGTGCAAATATCACATCCGGAGACGTATCTGAAGAGATTTTTTATTTGCCGGATGATCCTTATTTTTTTCCGAACGCCTCTATGGAAGAAATGATTTTGTTTTATAAGAAATATTATCCTCGCATGGATGCTGAGGCGGCGGCTTATATGGCGGGGAAATTGAATCTGGAAACGAAGCGCCCACTTCGTACATTTTCAAAAGGTATGAAACGTCAGGCATTTCTTATCCTTGCCCTTTGTGCCGGAACAAAATACCTTCTCTGTGATGAAGTGTTCGACGGTCTTGATCCGATCGTGACGGAAGTGATGAAAAACCTGTTTCGTCAGGAAATGAAAGAACGGAAGTTTACGGTGGTAGTGGCATCTCATAAACTTCGGGAACTTGAGGATATATGCCACAGTATCGCGATCCTTCATAAAGGAGGAGTCCTGACCTCGAAAGATATGAGGCATCAGGCCGGAAATATATGCAAATATCAGTGTGTATTTTCGGAACAGACCGATCTTGAAGAAGTAAAAAAGGCGGTCGATCTTATTCGTTTTCATGCGGATGGATATTTTGTGACGCTTATCGTTCGTATGCAGCCGGAAACAATGGCCCGGCTGAACAGTTTTTCGCCTGTGTTTATGAAAGAAGTGCCGATGACGTTAGAAGAGATTTTTATTGCCGAAATGGAGGGAAAAGAGTATGACATCCGTAAAGTGCTTCGGTAGTTGGCTGAAAGAAGCCGGAAGAGGACACCTTACCGCGTTGTTTGGATGGACAACATTTTTTATATATACTGTCCTTCTTGTAATGCGTTTAAGTCTTGATACTTCCTATACGTTTTTCGGGATTGGAAATACAGTTCTGCTTTGGCTGAGTATGGGGCTGGGCGTCCTGTTTTCTTTTCTGGAGTTCTTTTATTTGCTGCAGCAGAAGAAACAGGATTTTTATTACAGTCTTCCGGTGAAAAAAGGAATGATCTTTTGGTCTAGATATACGCATGGGGTGATCCATTTCTTTCTTCCGTTTTTGCTCATGATTTCCGTATGTGGAATATGGCAGGCGATGGTCGATCCGGAATTTGCTCCTTTTGTCGGAAGTTATACCGCGAAAAGTATTCTTGCGTTTGGATTTGCTTTTTTAATCTTCTATCATATAGGGATTTTGTGTGTTTCGGTATGCGGCAATTTTATATGTGCAGTCTCACTCTGTGTTTCGATCATTGCGTATTCTTCTTTATTTATTGAAAATGTCATCAAAGTGTTTGCAAAACATTATTTTGTTACTTATTATAAAATTGAATTGCTTGAAAAACTAAATAATATACTATCTCCGTTTGGATTGGCAAAACGGCTGGCGGGACTTGGAATATATGAGAAGAGGATAGCTCTGCAGTATCCGCTTCCGGCGCCTTACATAATCGCTGCTGTTGTATGGGCGGCTGTTCTGTTCGTTTTGTTTTCTGCTGCTCAGAAGAAAAGAAAACCGGAATATGTAGGAACACCGTTTATGTTTCGCAATGTGCAAAGACTGACAGAAATATTGCTTTCCGTTTTGGCAGGAGTGTGGTTTGCGGCATTTGCAGCGGAATTGACGAAAACAGACAGTTTACTTTTCGGGTTTGTGGAAGCGCTGTGTGGGGCGGCGGCAGCTTTTTTTGTACAGTACCTGATAGAACTGGCTGTGAAGAAGCAGGGGGTTAGTCTTCTGCGGAGGAAGGGGCAGTTTGCGGCAGTAAGTATTGCCGCCGCCTGTATAGGCCCTGCTATGATGTTTGGCGCACGTTTTTATGACGGATATTTTCCGAAAGAAGCGGAAGCGGTAAGCGTTGTGATCGAGGGAGTGGGAATGAGCCGCGATGAATATGAAATGCTCGATGGACAGGAAAATACGGTGACAGAAAAGTATTTATATCGCTTCCGTATGACGGGAGAAGGTAAAAAAATGACGCTTCAATGGGCAAAAGATTTGGCGGTTGCTGTGAACGGCAGAGATGCGGAAGAACAAAAATCGGTGACGAAAGCGACTGTTTGTTATGAAACAGAAGGCGGGAGCAGACATTATCGGACTTATCCGGTGACAGAAGAAAGTCTGCGCAAGTTTTCCTCCGTTTATGAAACAAAAGAGTATAAGACGCTTGCTTATGAAGGAGTTTCGCTTGAGGAAGTGGGACAAGATAAGTTTAGTTGGAAAGACGGCGTTTTCTCGCAGACTATGAAAATAGAAGCTGAGGAAAAAGAGGAGCTTTTAAAGCGGTACAAAGAAGACGTGTTCCGATTTCAGATGGAGCAGCTTACGAAAGCCTGTCCATGCGGAATTCTTGAAATCTCGTCTCCGGCAGACGGAGAAGAAACCGAGCTTATCGTATATCCGTTTTTTGAAAAAACATGCGATTTCCTTGAAAGCCGGGGGATTGATCCGGAAAAACAGATAAAAGACTATCCTGTTGAATCTGTAGAAATAAAGAAAACTTCTGCGGTTTTGCCGAATGTAAGCGGCGGAAGTTATGTGCATTTTTATGAAGAACCTGAGGAAGTAGATCAATGGAAAGAAAAGCTGATCCCGAAAGCATTTGATGTGCAGCAGATTCTCTATCCGACAGATCACACTCAAAACGCAGAGGCGGTAGTGACAGATGAGGAGACGGCTTCTTATGTGAGAGTGAAGTGTATATTGAAATAATAAAGTGATGGATAATAGAAAGAAGAATTTTGTCTATATGACAGAGTTCTTCTTTTTTTTTATTTGGAAGATGTTATACTGTGGCGAAATGACAGGAGGGAAAAGTATGAATAAAAAGGGTTGTAACTTAAAGAAAATATTGATAGGTGTTTCTGTGGGGGTTATGATTCTGGCCTCTGTAGTTGGCGTTTATCTGTATGTGAACAGGTTTGATGCATCAAAGTATGTGCAGGCTGTGCTTGATGTGTCTTATAAAAATAAGACAACCTTGTATCAGGAAGTGGCAGATGTGTCTGAAAAGGAGGCAAAAGCAGTATTTGAAAAGAATCTGGATGCGACGATGCAGGGGTTTGATGCATCTGATATGCCGGATTCGTTAAAAGGAAAATACAGAGAACTCTTCGGTGAAATTGCAAAAAAAGTAAATTATACAGTAGGGGAGGCGCAAAAGGAAAAAGACGGAACATATATCGTTTCGGTGAAAGTAAAACCGATCACACTTTTTACTGATACATATGATCTGTTTTTGAGTCGTGCAGAGCAGTATGCGAAAGAAGTTACAGATCATGTGACGAAAGGCGCGCAGATGCCTACGGATGAAGAAATGCAGGAAAAGATTTATCAGATTTATTATGAGGTGCTAAAAGAACAGGCAGAGGTGGGAATGCTTTATGGAAGAGCGGAAGATGTTGTACTGCATATAGAAAAAGAAGGGCGCGGGAATTACGAAATCCGTCAGAAAGACATGAAAAAACTGGATGGACTTCTGATTGAAGAAGTCCATCCGATTGAGTGAGATCTGCTTAAGCGGGATTTGATCAGAGGAATTTGATTTTGTTGAGAGGCCAGTACCGTAGGAAAGCTTTTCCGACGATTTCATCATCCGTAACAAAAGTATGTTCCCAGTAGCGGGAGTCTTTTGAGTTGTTTCGGTTATCCCCCATGACGAAATAACAGTTGTCAGGTACAGTATAAGGACCGAAAGAACCTTGCATAAATTCTTTTGTCGTTACATCTTTAAGAGGGGTTTTCGAGCCGTCGATGAAGATCTGTCCGTCATGGATTTCCACTGTTTCACCGGGAAGTCCGATGATGCGTTTAATAAAAAGCTGCTTTTCGTCATCCGGGTATCGGAAGATAATGATATCGAACCGTTTCGGTTCGCCGAATATATAAGCAAGCCGGTTTCCGAAAACACGGTCTCCGGTCATAATCGTATTCTCCATAGAACCGGAAGGAATTTCCGCATTTACAAGGACAAAACGGTTGACGCAAAGGGCAATGATAACTGCGATTGCGAGTGTCAGTATCCAGTGGAAGAGTTCGTTTTTGTCGGAAGGTTCTTGTTCCGGTTCGAGTGATTCTTGTTTTTGGTCAAAACATTGATTTGCCATAGTGTATTCCTGCTTTCCGTAAATTTTATGTACTTCAATAATAACGAGTGTATGAAAAATTTGCAAGATGCAGTATTGTCATGATCTGATTTTGCAGAAAAGAATCTTCTGTGATACAATGATTTTTCATAAATAAGATTTCGTATAAACGAAGAAAAACAGCCGGCAGATAAAACAGGTATTGCAAAAAATATATCTGATCGGGAAAATGGGAGTATCAAAGATGGCAAAGAGAAAAAAAGGGATTATTATTACGAGTACATATGCGCTGTTAGCAGGAGCGGCAGTCATTGCCGAACTGGCGCTTGGCGGCGGTACAGGCGGTAACGGGTTTGGCAGGCAGCAGGGATGGCAGAATCTTCAGAAAGAAATTTTTGATTCTGCATATAGTGAAGAAAGTTATGATTCTGCTGTTGAAGTGCCGGAATATGAAGGAGAACCATACGTGATATTGGACGGAAACGAGCCGGCGTTTACAGAGGACGAGATGACGACGACAGTTTATGAGCAGTACAGTCCTTTGGACAGCTACGGGAGATGTCAGACGGCAGAAGCGTGCGTGGGAGAAGAACTGATGCCTGATGAAAAGCGCGGTGATATCAGCAGTGTAAAGCCGACGGGATGGCAGTCTGTTCGGTATGAAAATGTGGAGGGAGGATCGCTGTATAATCGCTGCCATTTGATCGCGTATCAGTTGTCCGGAGAAAATGCAAATGAAGAAAATCTGATTACCGGAACACGGTATATGAATACAGAGGGAATGCTCCCTTTTGAAAATCTTGTGGCAGAATATGTGCATGAAACAGATAATCATGTGATGTATCGTGTAACGCCTATATTTGAAAATGAAAATCTTGTTGCTTCAGGAGTACAGATGGAAGCGGAATCTGTAGAAGATGGCGGAAAGGGAATCAAGTTTAATGTTTATGTGTACAATATACAGCCGGATATTATCATTGACTATAAAACAGGAGATAACAGAGCAGAAGATGACGATGAAAAAGAGGCGGCGGGGACATCCGGCGCCGGAAAAGTGTCTGTAGAGAGCGAGTATATTTTAAATACGAGTACACATAAATTCCACAGGCCGGATTGTGCGGGGGTGAAAGATATGAAAGAGAAAAACAAGAAACCATATAAAGGAAAAAGATCTAAGCTGCTTGAGGATGGGTACAGCCCCTGTAAAAGCTGTAATCCCTGAAAGGTTACACTTTTGAAATGTTAAGGCGGGAAGTTGGATCGGCTTGCGAGGAAATACGCAGAGCCGGTCAATACTTCCCGTTTCTTTTTAATGTCTCTTCCAGGTATTCATAATTCTCGGTAAGAAAATCAATCGTTATCAGTTTTTTACCGCTGGCGTATAAAAGTAGTTGGTTCTTTTTCCCGATTTCCACACGTTCAATTTCACTTATCTGTAAAACTATACTTTTCCGAAATAAACGTTGTATCTCCATCTGATTTCCGTTTACCGCGATCTTCCATTTGCTTGCCCGGATTATGCCAAGAAGACCGATTGCCATTACCCCCAAACACATCCATAGGTGTCCGTTTGTTACAGTTGGATTATTCTGTAGTTTAAATACAAAAAAGATGCAAAACATGCATAATCCTAAAATGAAGAAAGCCATGCATGTATATTTTAATGCTCCGGGGATTTTAAGCACATAATGGAATTCATTCCGGCCGGCATTGTCAGTGATACTTTTTCGGTTATATAAAGAATTGATCACGAGCTCTATGGCGCACATAGAAATAGCATATATAAGAAATTTTATTATCTCTCCCATCCCATGTTCCTCCTTGCTAAGCGCTGTTCGCTGTTTTTTTATCTATTGTTTGTCTTTGCTTTAAATTAGATTTGATTTATCGAAAACGAATGATTTAATATCATTGCATTGAATCTAAGCACTGTGTCAATAAATAGTTTGATTTTTCTTTTTATTTCATTCCTTATAGGAATTTTCCGGAAAATGAAAAATGCCGGATACCTTGAAAAAATCAAGGCTTCCGGCGTTTCTGAAAGCAGGGGATGAGAGAATCGAACTCCCACCAAAGGTTTTGGAGACCCCTATCATACCATTTGACCAATCCCCTATGTATGTTTGACTTCTTATCGCAAGTCACTTGTATATAATACCTATTCATATCGGATTTGTCAAGAAAAATATAGTTATTTTTTGAAAAAATTTGAAAAGTTTCGATAAAAACGGAACATAACTTAAATGGATTTCAGGAGAGGTCATGAAACAGGCGTTTTGAGATAGAATGGTTAATTGTTGTAAATAAAGTCGGAATTTACTGAAAATATATTGAAGAAGCAGAAAAAGCATCGTATTATTAAAGAAAAAACACTTAATGCATGACGATTATGTATGGTGGGAAAGGAGAGTAAGATGAAAAACAAATTTATTAGGAAATGGCTGGTTATTTTAACTGTGGCGGCTATGATGATCCCGGCTGGAATTCCGGCAAATGCAGAAACAGTGGAAGAAGGCGAAAATATCGCGCCGACAGCGGGAATATCAGCAGAAACGCCGAATGTGACAACAGAGACACAGAATGAAGAAATATCGGCAGAAACGCCGGATGTGACAGCAGAAACACAAAAGGAAGAAATATCAGCAGAAATGCCGGATATGACGGCAGAAACACAGAATGAAGAAAAATCGGATGTGCAGGCAGAAGGACAAAATCAGGCAAAACAGGGTGTTTTGGAAGCGGTACGGCAGAATACAGAAAAAGCCGAAGAAGCTTCAGATGCAGTCGATGTACAGGCGGAGGAAAGGACGGCAGGGGAAGTTCAGATCGGAGAGCAGATATATCCGACTCTTACCGAAGCATTTGCAGCGGCAAAAGACGGGGACGTACTGCGGCTTTTAGAAAATGCAGAAGTTTCACAACCGATCTTGCTGACAAAGAATGTGACGTTAGATACAAATGGATTTACTGTATCGGCGGCAGCAGGATTCAAAGGCAATTTTATGTTTACGAATCGGGGAACATTCAATATTGTCGGAAGCGGAAAGATTGACGGCAGTGTGGGAACGTACCCGCTGATCATGATCAATAATACCGGCGGCGCGGTTTTAAATATCCAAAGCAGTGAGATCACCGGTCAGGGAGTTGTGCAGAATGTAGGCGGAATCGTGAACATCACAGGCGGTACGTTGACGGCATCAGCAAGAAATACGGTTCTTTCACAGTTCGGCGAAGTGCATATAGGCGCATCGGCCCATCTTATGGCAGCAGGAGAAGGGAAATCTGCGGTTCAGTTGATCGGAGCAAAGATGACTCTTTCGGGGGATGCGGTGCTGTCAGGAAACGGCGGGATCGATGTGTTTAACAGCAACAGAAACGAAGAAGGTACTGTATCGGCGCAAGTAGAGATTACAGGCGGTAGGATCGAGACAAAAGATTTTCCGGTTTCGGGAAACAATCAGGAGTCGGCAGGAGCGGAAGTTGCGATCACAGGCGGAAGCCTGAAAAATATATCGGGCGGAACAGCTATTTACTGGCCGATGGAAGGACAACTTACGATCGGCGGCAATGCGGTGATCGAAGGAGGAACCGGGATCGAAGCAAAAATGGGAACAATTACGATCAAGGATAATGCGGTCATCACAGGAAGCGGCGAATGGAAAGAAGAAAAGCCGCAAAACGGTGGGGCAAATCCTGAAGGTTCAGCGTTTCTTGGATCGGCGCAGATGTACGACGGCTGCATCAATGATTCTTCTCTTGTCGTTAATATTCTCGGTGGAACGCTTAAAAGCGTAAACGGTAATGCGGTCACGATCTATAATACAGAAGAAAAATCAGATGTGAGAGCAGATATTTCTGTGACAGGCGGATCTTTGCAGCCGGCAGCAGGAAAAGGTGCGGTCAAAGTAATTACAAGCGGAGATAATACGACCCGTTTTGATCCGGATAAAAAGACTCTTGACACAATGAAATCCAATACTACCGTAAAAGTTGCAAAGGATGTAGCTGCTGCGGCAACGGACAGAGACGGAAAGACAACATATTATAATACAGTAGAAGAAGCGCTTGGATCGAATACGGAAGACGGAAATATTCACATATATATTAACGAAAACTCTTCTGTAAAACAGGAAGCTTTGGAAGGAGAAAACGTAATATTGACAGTTGCTCCCGGAGTCGTTTTGGAAGTGACATCCGGAATTGACGGAATGATCGTAAAAGAAACTGTTCATGAAGACGGATCTAAAACATATGAACTTGTTAATGCAGAAGAACTTTCAGCACCGAAAAATGTAACCGTTACGGCAGACTGCAAGACTGTACACATCGGCAAAAAGATCCGGCTGAAAGCTTCGGCAGAACACGATACAAAGCAGGTGAATTATCTTTATCGGTGGTACAAAGACGGAGCGTTGTTAAATGGAGCTGTTTCTGCGGAATTGGAAGTTACAGAAAGCGGAAACTACGCTGTTGAAGTATTTGCGGTTCTGGAAAAAGACGGAACAACGTTAACTTCTTTAGGCGCGAAGAGCGATCCTGTTAAATGTACGGTGACGCCGCATGAATATGAAGAAAAATGGAGTTCGGACGGAAAGGTTCACTGGCACGAATGTACGATCTGTAAAAATAAAACTGATGTGGCAGAGCATACATTCGGAGAATGGAAAGTGACAGAGAAAGCGACAGAGAAAAAGGACGGAAGAAAAGAGCGGATCTGTACTGTATGTGGTCATAAAGAAACGGCGGTGATAAAAACAGCAGGCAAAACAGAAGAGCCGCGGAAAGAATCAGACAAAACGGCTTCTGTGAAAACCGGTGACAAAACAGATCCGGCAGTTTATATTTTCTTTGTCATTTTGACAGGCGGGATGATCGTAATCTTATCGGCAGGGAACAGAAAGAACAGAAGAAAATAGAACAGAAGAAAATAGAATAGCT
>UMEY01010309.1_pt1 | contig 14823 bp, 10 predicted proteins | sample 1964881 | NCBI WGS metagenome assembly UMEY01 (sample SAMEA4836033, study PRJEB28245) | human gut metagenome | biome: gut microbiome; material: fecal sample | place: Denmark | collected 2008 | reverse complement strand
AGCGCATCAACAAGCGCAAGCACCTCAGCAAGCACCAGCGCATCAACAAGTGCAAGTACCTCGGCAAGTACCAGTGCATCGACTAGTGCAAGTACATCAGCAAGCACCAGTGCATCGACTAGCGCAAGTACCAGTGCTTCAACTAGTGCAAGCACCTCAGCAAGTACAAGTGCATCGACTAGCGCAAGTACATCAGCAAGTACCAGCGCCTCAATCAGCGCAAGCACAAGTGCATCAACCAGCGCAAGCACCTCAGCGAGCACAAGTGCCTCAATAAGTGCAAGTACATCGGCTAGCACAAGCGCATCAACCAGCGCAAGCACCTCAGCAAGTACAAGTGCCTCAACCAGCGCAAGTACATCGGCTAGCACCAGTGCTTCAACAAGTGCAAGTACATCGGCTAGCACAAGTGCATCAACCAGCGCAAGCACCTCAGCAAGTACAAGCGCCTCAACCAGCGCAAGCACCTCAGCAAGTACAAGCGCATCGACAAGTGCAAGTACCTCAGCTAGCACCAGTGCTTCAACAAGTGCAAGTACATCGGCTAGCACAAGTGCTTCAACAAGTGCAAGTACCTCAGCAAGCACCAGTGCTTCAACAAGTGCAAGTACATCAGCAAGCGCAAGTGAATCAGCAAGCGCAAGTGAGTCAGCAAGTGCAAGCGAATCAGCAAGTGCAAGTGAGTCAGCAAGTGCAAGTGAGTCAGCAAGTGCAAGCGAATCAGCAAGCACAAGTGAGTCACTCAGCACAAGCGAGAGCATCAGCACAAGCACGAGTCAGAGTCAGTCAACTGCAAATGTAGTACCGACACCGGCTCCAACTCCTGCACCGGCAGTAGATAATGCACCTGCACCGGCAGCAACTATCACACCGGCTGCTACACCTCTTGCAGCAGCTACACCGGTAGCTCCGGCAGCGCCAGTAGCTCCGGCAACTCCTGTGGCACCGAATACACCAATTCAGGATGCACAGGTTCCTCTTGCAGTAAATGAGGATGAAGATAATCTTCAGAACATCGAGGATGAGGATACACCTCTTGCAGCAGTCGGAACAGCCAAGGACGGTATCAAAACATGGTGGTGGTGGATTGCAGCAGCAGTTGCAGCTATCACAGGAAAGGGTGTTTATGATAACCGCAGAAGAAAACCGGCAAAGAGTGATGACTCTGAGGATAATTCTGATGAGAAATAAATAATCAATAGCAATACTAAGAATATTGTTTTATAATGTTAGTGACCATCTGTTATGGATGGTCACTAATACTATTCAAAGGAAGAGGAAATCATTGAAAGAGAAGAGACAAAAAGAACATGTATTATTGTATAAGATATTGTATTCTCTAATGATAATGCTTGTATATATGATTGGAAGAAATATCCCATTATATGGAATAGATCTGAAAGCATATGAGGATGTGAGTGTTGATGCACAATCTATTTTGCTTCAGGCATTATCAGGAGATATGAAAAACTGTTCATTGTTTATTCTGGGATTGTGGCCATATATGATTGCTTCAATACTTGCAGTGCTACTGGTAGCAATAATATCTTTAGACAGTTCCCGAAAGATATCTCCAAGAAAACTTAATATATGGACACTTTTTTTTATGATGGTAATTGCATTTATCCAGGCATATCAGAAGGTTCAGACATTTGTGTACAAGGATATGGATGCGCAGATGCTGTTGATTACAAAGATAATTGTGTTTATACAGCTTATAGCAGGCATGCTTATAGTAGTGTATATGTGTGATAGAACCACGAAATACGGTATTGGTGGTCGAATGAGTGTATTCATGATAAATATTGTGGATGGAATGATGAATATGTTTGCAGGACAGAAAGCAGACAGACTGATTTTGCCTGTAATTATCGGTGTTGTTGAGATTGCTATTATGGTTATAATAGAAACAACTGAAAAGAGAATAGCAGTACAGAGAGTTTCCATAAACAATATTTATGCAGATAAGAATTACCTGGCATATAAGTTAAATCCTGTGGGTGCAATGCCGCTTATGTTCACCTCAGCGGTATTTATGCTGCCACAGTTTGTCTGTTCGGGCTTATATTATCTGCACCCGGATAATCAAAAGCTTGCATGGCTTGTTGATAATCTTAGGCTCACGGCTGTTTTTGGAATTATAGTATATTTGGCAATTATTGTATTGCTTACTATTTTATTTTCTGTGATAATGCTCACACCGGGCAAGGAAGCCGAGAATCTGTTGAAATCAGGGGATTCTATTCTGGATATATATGCAGGCAAGCCGACTCGCAGATATCTTGTGGGTACGGTAATCAGATTTTCTATATACAGCTCGATAATTATATGTATATGTCAGGGAGTTCCGCTATTTCTTCAATTTGGAGGATATATTGATTCAACACTGGCTATGTTACCATGCTCTATAATGATGTCGACAGGCATTTGGATATCGTTATATAGAGAGGCTGAGGTTTATAGAAATATGGACAGATATCATCCATTTATATAGTATAAGGAGATTTTTAATGTTATATTTTGTACCGGCATGGTATAAGGAAAACTCATGGATTGAAAATGAACAGCAATGGTACATGAGGAGAATGAAATCAGAGTTTGACGAAACAATTAAACAGATTACACTATTTCACAGAAATGTGGATGTGAAGTATCGGATAGTTTTACTTGGTTATTCACCAAATTTCAGGCATTTCTCTCATAGACAGGGCATGTATCGTTCGCCGTACTGGTCTTGTTTTGATGCAATTGCACAGATTAAGAGGACTAAGATGGCTGTGTTGTCATATCATGATATTAAGTGGCCGGAGGGCGTGGAGTTTGTATATTCACCATTCTCAATTGTTGCCTTGTATAATGGACAGAAATATGCTCAGGTTGAGTTTGGCGAGGATGGGAACCCTATAATTATAGATATGTACGAGGAAGGGCAGATTTGCCGAAGGAATTATTACGATGACAGAGGCTTTGTATCTTCAACGATTATATATGAAAACGGACAAATGAAATATCAGGATTACCTGATGGAAAACACTATTTGGAAGCTCAGAGTAAATGCATCAGATGGAAGTGTAATGGTCAATCCTTCTTATCCGATGTATGATACTAAAACAGGAGAAAAGCAATTTTGTAAGCTGTCATATGACTCACTTGATGAGGTGATACAGGAGGTACTATCTGATTTTGTTAATGAAACCGGGGCAAAGGATACTTTTTTCGTGGCAGTTCATAGTTTGCATATGAAGGTTTTAGGTGATGTGCTCCGAGAAAGAAAGGTAGTTTATACTTTTTTTGAAGAAAGATATGATTATTCGAAAATTCATAGCATCAAAGGCTATCTGAAGTCCTCTGAATATATTATTACAGATTCAAAAAATACAACGGAAATTATAAAGGATAATTTGTCAGATTCAAGTCTGCGTATAATGGATATTCCGCCGTATGATACGCGTATGGATTTTGGTATAAGTCAGCAGTTAAAGGTTCAGAATATTTTGATTCCTATAGATGGGTTGGAAAAGGATGCATATAGAGCAATTATCCGTGAGGTGTCAGAGTATTTGTGTATTAACGATCTTGCAAGGGTACACATTTTTACAAGAAATGCACAGTGGGGACATGAAGATAATATTCGTAACGAGCTTGTCGGTATGCTCAGGGAATATGGACATGATATACGATGGGCATGTAAAGCTGACTCTATTGATGAGGACGAAGAAAAGGTTGAACAGAGATTTTTTATCGATGTGTGTGTGGATGAGAGAACCATCAGCAAATGTATCAATGAGCAAAGGATCATATTGGATTTGCGGGGAGTGGTTGATGTTTTCCTTTATATAACGGCAATAAGTAAAGGTGTTCCGCGTATTAGTTTTTCAGAGGATCAGTTCCTGCATGATGGCAAAAACGGTAGAATCATAGATGATTATAATCAGATAGGCAGAAGTCTGGCATTTTATCTGGATAGTCTTGAGAATTGGAATGCAGCTCTTGTTGCGTGTTATGAAGCAGGAAAGGACTATAAAACAGAAGTATTACTTGATAAATGGCGAAAGGTGTTAGGTATAGTTGAATAGTATTCAGATTTTGTATATTGGAAATGAGGATTGGACAACCAAATATAACATTCCCGATTTCGTTGAGTGGGAGAATTATGAAGACACAGGAATTTTTCCACCTAAACAGGTAGATATCGTTATTTTAGACAGAGATATAACCAATAAGGAAAAACAGATACTGGCTAAGATTACAAGAGCGTACAGTCTTTTTGCTACAGAGAATATAAAGATGCAAAACAGTGTTACTCATGATTATTTTGAGGAGCGATCAGGTCTTTATCTCTATTCAGGGGATGTGCAGGTTTTTCTGGATCAGGAGGCAGCAAAGTATTACAGACAGCCATACGGTGAAAAGTTTAAGCCGGAGCATATATCTGTTAGTCAGTTTTTTAGAGGTTCAGTCAGATGTAAGGGAAACTATGACATGCTATTAGAAGGAAATTTTGGAGACACATTTTCTCAGATAGTGTTCTGGAAATCAAATATTCCGGTGTTTGACAGACAAAATATTGATTTATACTTTGAACACAGAAGGACAGGTTCTGTAGAGGTAAAGTTGCATGTATATAAATTCTATAATGGTTCTGTCGGTGATATCCAAAGGGTATGGGAATTCAGCCAGGATGAATTAGATGGGATTGTGACTATTGACAATGACGAGCTTGAAGGACCGCTGTTTGTTTCTGTTTTGGCAAAAGGACAGGGAACACTCGAAGTTATATCGTTGCATGACAGATATTCAAGGCAGAATATAGGTTATTTTCTTCCTGGTGGAGAGAGGATTATTTCATCACAGGGAGAAGAGATATTTACATATCTGGATAAAGGAGATTGTAAACCACCTCTTGCTATTTATTTTTCGGGATATCGTAAGCAGGAAGGATTTGAGGGCTATAATATGATGAGAAAGCTCGGATGTCCTTTTATGCTTATTACTGATCCAAGACTTGAGGGTGGTGCTTTTTATATAGATAATGCTGATTTAGAGGAAAAGCTGTTTAATAATATTAAAAAAACGATTAATGAAATGAAGTTTAAGAAATCGGATGTTATCATTTCCGGGATGTCAATGGGTACTTTTGGTTCCCTTTATTTTGGCTCTAAATTGGGTCCACATGCACTGATTTTAGCAAAGCCACTTACAGAGCTTGGAGTCGTTGCAGAAAACGAAAGGCTTCTTAGACCGGGAGTTTTTCCAACATCACTTGATTTGTTATTGAAAAATTATGGTTCTTTATCGAAAAAGAGTGTAGAAGAATTTGATAAAAGAATGTGGGAAAAATTTGATAAAGCAGACTGGTCTCATACTAAATTTATAGCTTCATATTTGTATGAGGATGATTATGATACAGATGGATATAAAAATATACTGGAACATTTGAAATCAGAAGGTGTAGAAGTATATGGAAAAGGTTCCCATGGACATCATAATGATAATCACGAGAGTGTTGTGGGATGGTTTTTGAGTCAATACAGACTGATTCTTGAAGAAGATTTTAATCGAAAGTGATGCAGATATATGGTAAATGATACTTGGACAGTATATTGGGAAGAGTTTATGTCTGATTCATATGGGTATGGATCAGAGGTGGAATTTAATAAAGACAAATCAGTAAGATATTCTAACAGGCTTATGCCACCGGGAACTGTGGTGCACAGATGGTATTCAAAGACGAATTATCAGATGCACAGGGTCGAACCGACACTTCCGCTTATTGATGGAGAAAGCACATATTTTATCGGACTGAACATTGATTATAACAGTGTGGAAAGCGAGGCTCTGATTCTTCGTATCATATTTTACGACAGGTATGACAACGAGACGAAAAGCACTATTGTGAGAGATAATAAAGCATATTTTTTACCACCAATCACGACATACAGTTATTCAATAGAATTGATTAATGGCGGAAATGCGGATTTCACGTTTAAGTCACTTATAATAAAAGAGGTTTCAAAGGAAGAGTTTGATGAAGACCAGAAGAGAATTGAAAAGCTTAAAAAGATTGCTAGCAAAGGTCAAAAAAAGCGAAGAAAAAATAAAAAATCTAAGTGATAATGAATTAAAACATCTTACAGTTGAGTTTAAGGACAGATACCAGAGTGGTGAATCACTGGATTCGTTATTGCCGGATGCATTTGCAGCTATTGTTGAGGCTGATGAAAGAGTTCTTGGAAAAAGACCATATGATGTTCAGATCCTTGCAGGAGCAGCCTTACACAAGGGATATCTTGCCGAGATGAATACAGGTGAAGGTAAAACTCTGGCAGCTACGATGCCTTTATATCTGAATGCCTTGACAGGTAAAAGCTGTATGCTTGTCACGACAAATGACTATCTTGCTTCACGTGATGGTGAGGAGATGGGTGAAGTATATTCTTTTATGGGACTGACATGCTCATATCCTGATGGTAATGATTCTAATACTAATAAGAGAACGGACGATGAACGTAAAAAATTTTATTCAGCGGACATCATATATACCACAAACGGTACACTTGGTTTTGACTATCTGTTTGATAATCTTGTTAAGAATAAGTCAGATAGGTTTTTGTGTGATTTTAATTATGTAATTATTGATGAGGCTGACTCCGTGCTTTTGGATGCCGCTATTATGCCGCTTGTTATATCAGGAGTTCCACGTGTGCAGTCAAATCTTTATAATCTGTGTGATTTTTTTGTTACGACACTGGTTGAGGATATTGACTATATTGAAGAGGACAAGGCTGTCTGGCTTACTCCAAAGGGAGTTAAATTTGCAGAAAGCTTTTTTGGTATTCCTAACTTTTATGGCAAGGAATATTTTGAAATAAACAGGCATGTTACGCTGGCATTGAGAGCTCATAAATTGCTCGAAAATAAAAAAGATTATGTAATCAGCCCGGATGGAGAGGTGGAACTGTTTGACGGAGCGACAGGACGTCTCATGCATGGTGTAAAGCTGCGTGGCGGTCAGCATCAGGCTATAGAGGCAAAGGAAAAGGTAGAGATATCGCAGGAATACAGAACTGTGGCATCTGTTACCTTTCAAAATCTGTTCATGCTGTTTGACAAGATGGCCGGCATGAGCGGTACACTCATGGATGCAAAGGATGAGCTTTTTGAGGTATATCACAAGAGGGTTGTTAAAATACCGACAAACAAGCCAATGATTAGGAAAGACCATAAAGATAAATATTTTAGAAATGCAAGAGATCAGTTTCACACTGCAGCAAATGATGTTATTGAATTGCATAAAACAGGACAGCCTGTGCTCGTAGTTTTAAACTCTGTTACAGATACCGATTTGTTTTCGAGATTGATGATTCAGTACAATATCCCGCATAACGTACTAAATGCCAGTAATGCTTTTTGGGAAGCGAAGATTATCGCAGGAGCAGGTCAGCTGAATGCGGTCACGGTTGCTACAACTATGGCAGGAAGAGGAACAGATATAAAGCTTGGAGAAGGTGTGAAGGAGCTTGGAGGTCTGGCTGTTATAGGTGTGGGAAGGATGGAAAACAGAAGGTCTGAAAGGCAGGCAAGAGGCCGCGCCGGCAGACAGGGGGACCCGGGCTTCAGCCAGTACTATGTGAGCCTCGAGGATGACATAGTAGGTGCTGAGGATGATGAAAAGCTTGAAAAGTACATTGATGGAAAGCGATGGATAAGCAGGAGCCGGATAAGACGTATTGTAAATCAAAGCCAGCGATTAAATAATGAGATGGCAGAGATGAATCGTAAGAGATCTGTGCAGTACGACCAGGTCCTCCAGCGCCAGCGAGACCTAATCTACGCAACCAGAAAAAAACTGCTCGACGGCGCCAGCGTCGAGCAGGAGAAGATAGTAGAGATTGCGAAGGAGAATATCTCAGACTTCGTTAATCATTTTGACTGCATACAGAGTAATAAGAAGCATGGCAGAAAGAAAGATAGCGATAAAAATACCAATACAGAGCAATACACATCCATGCTTAACAGATACATTCTTGACAACATCTCCTACAAGCTGGATACCGGCCTGTCAAGGTCTGACATGGAAAGCGCCGCCACTGTTAGCGATTACCTGATGCTTCGCGTGTATCAGGGGCTTTCAAGACAGCGTGAGCGCATAGGTGATGAGGAGGCTTACGAGCAGTTTGTCCGCGAGGCAACTCTAAAGGCGGTGGATGATGGCTGGGTTGAGCTGATTGACTACCTTGAGCAGCTCAAGTATGCGGTAGCGGGAAGAGCATCCGCACAGAGAAATGTTATGTTTGAATACCAAAATGAGGCTTTCGAGTCGTTTTTGGATACAGAAAAAGCGGTAAAATGTAATATCATAAGGAATATTTTGCTTAGTGATGTGAAAATCGGCAAGGATGGCAGGCTGCAGGTCATCTACCCTTAAAGGTTATTATAATATAAATAGTTTGACAGATACGAGGAGAATCATATGGTATATAACTTCAATCTCGGAATAGGCTGGGCTTCAAGCGGCGTGGAGTACGCACAGAGCTACAGGGCTAATCTGCTCCGCAGGGCGCACATTCCGGCAAGGTTTGTTTTCACAGATATGTTTCCAACAGAAAATATAGAGCACATGACAAGAAATATCGGCTTTTTGGATGAGGAAGTGATATGGCTGTACACATTTTTTACAGATGTGAGGACATCGCCTGTCACCTTTACTCTAAAGGAGCTTGAGGCTTCGATGGCAGAGGAGGATTATACCTTTTCCAGAGAGGGCAAGACATGCAGGTATCAGTTTAAGGAGAGCGGCAGGTTCTACACCTGCTACATGGTCGATGATACAAGTGATCTAGTGCACAGAGTCGAGATTGTCTCAAACGGATGCCTGATCAGGAAGGATTTCTACACCTATTGCAGGACCTTCAGCGAGTACTATGCTCCGCTCGACGGCAAGGCTCATCTGTACGGCAGGACCTTTTTCAATGAGGATGGCTCGGTGTGCTACGAGGAGGTCATAGAGGATGACAGCACCTTTTACAGGATCGGAGCGCAGGTGCTTTATACCAAGGCTGACCTGGTCGGCTATATGGTAAAGAGGCTTAACTTAACGGCTGATGATGTGGTGATCATCGACAGGACGACAGGCATAGGTCAGGCAATCCTCGAAAACTGTGGACCGGCGCGCGTAGGAATAGTGGTGCATGCGGACCATTTCAGCGAGGGCGGCACGGATGATGATTACATACTGTGGAACAACTATTATGAGTATTCGTTTTCACAGACTGAGCACATAGATTTTTACATCACAGCGACAGATGCGCAGAATGAGCTTATGAGGCAGCAGTTTAAGAAGTACTGTGGAAAAGAGCCTCATGTGGTGACTATTCCGGTGGGCAGTCTTGATGAGCTTAAATATCCGGATGAGCCAAGAAAGAGGCACTCGCTCATCACTGCGTCGCGTCTTGCGACTGAGAAGCACTGTGACTGGTTGGTGGAGGCCGTTGTGAAAGCAAAAGAAAGCGTGCCTGACATTTCGCTTGACATATATGGCAAGGGTGGCGATGAGGCGAAGCTTAAGGGACTTATCGGCAGGCTGGGCTGTGCCGATTATGTGCATTTGATGGGACAGCAGAAATTAGATGATGTATACAAGCACTATGATGCGTATGTGGCAGCTTCACAGAGTGAGGGCTTCGGGCTCACACTCATGGAGGCCATAGGCTCAGGGCTTCCTATAGTGGGCTTTGATGTGAGGTATGGCAACCAGACCTTTATCGATGATGGGCAAAACGGCTACAAAATTCCGATCACCGATGAGATGGATCAGAAGGAGAAGATAAAGCTTCTTTCTGAGCGTATAGTGAGGATGTTTACAGAGGATGACATGGATGCATTTTCAGGACATTCATATGAGAAGGCCAAAGAATATCTGACTAAGGAGGTGGTTCACAGATGGATAGAGCTGTTGAAGTAACACACACGGCGGATGGTATCACACTGCTCTTTGATACATTTTCAGGCGAGAGCAAGAATCTCCTTGAGTCATTTAAGAATGCCGGTGCTGCCTTTCATGCAGCAGTCATTGAGGATGACGGTTTCCTGCCGGATGACGTGATGAGCGTGTATGGATTTTTCTTAGGCGATTACCGGGAGGCTGACAGCTTACCGGGTAAGCCGCTGTATTTCAACCAGATACAGATTCCTGATTACTGGCGCATAGAGGGCGATAATTCATCTGCGAAGGTCATGGACCGCACCAGGGAGCGAGCGAGGATATTTTTCACGGAGCCTACGCACAGGCGGCAGGTTAAGATTGTTGACTGGCTTGATGATGCCGGTCAGGTCAGGCTTTCAGAGCATTATAACAGGTATGGCGCGATCTTCTGTCACACGGTTTTTAATAAAAAGGGACAGAAGGCACTCAGGAAGTTTTTTGATGTGACGGGCAGGGAGATGATAGTGGAAAACTTTGTCACAGGTGATATACTCGTCAGATGGCAGGATAAGGACTGGATTTTCAGAAGTAAGACAGACTTTATAGCGTTTTTCATCAGGTGCGCAGGGCTGGAGGATACAGCGGTTTATTTCAACTCGCTGTCATATCCGTTTTTTGCATCACAGGCGCTTGCGCCAAACGGCTTTCGCGACGCACTCTTCTGGCACGAGCCGGTGGGAGATGAGATACCCGGCAATATGCAGATTATACTGCATGATCAGGGAACGAGGGCAAAGCGCGTATTTGTATCGCGCAGGGAGTCCTACGACAGGCTTATAGCACTTGGCGCTCCTTCCGATAAGGTGAAGCAGCTTGGATATATCTACAGCTTTGTCAGGGAAAATAAGCACAGGCCGCACATACTCGTATGTACCAATTCAGAGAATGTAGGTCATCTGACAGAGCTTGCGTCACTCATGCCGCAGATGCATTTTCATGTGGCGGCCATCACAGAGATGTCGTCGAAGCTTATGTCGGCAGGGCAGTATGACAATGTGTCACTCTACCCTAATGTGAAGATGTCCGTACTGGATAGTCTTTTTGAGAAGTGTGATTTCTACCTCGATATCAATCACGAGGGTGAGATAGTGGATGCAGTTCACAGAGCTTTCTTAAACAACATGCTTATAGTGGGCTATGAGGAGACCATGCACAACGCATATTACACCGCAGACACGAATACATTTAAGGAGAGCGAGTACGCTGATATGGCGGAGGCCCTCAACCTGACACTGGCTATGCCGCATCTCATTGATGAGGCGCTTGCCATGCAGAAAAAGGCTGCTGTAGCGGCTGATGCAACAGACTACATGGAAATACTCCATTTGTAGTAATACAGGGTTTATGAACAGAAAGGAGCTTAATATGAGTAAAAACACTAACAACAATCAGACAGTAGACGAGAAAAAGGGTAAAAGGACAGGGCTTACAATACTGGGCTATGTGCTTGTGATCGTGGCACTTCTTACAGTGCTTCCGGTTGTGCTTCCACCGATATTTGGCTATCATACATATCTTTCGGGCACAGACCATACAGGAAATATTTCAAAGAACGGCAGCGTGGTATATTTAAAGACTATTGACGAGGCCTCTTATAAGGATGGCAATATAGTAGCCATCGAATCAGCTGATTCATCAGGCAGAAGGGTAGATTCATACTATGTGGATTCTAATGATTCTTCTGCAAAAGAGATTGCACTTCGTGATGGAAATGGTGTATCATATAAGGTAGTTAAAGGGCAGGTTATCGCAAAGACTCCGTTTATAGGATACTTAAGCCAGCTGTGCTTTTCAGCAGTTGGAATTATTGTCACGGTAGTGATTTTTGCTGCAGGTGTAGCAATCATGATGTATGTAAACAAAATCAGCAAGGAAATCAACACCATGGTTGAACAGCAGACTGCATAGTGTGTCTGAATTCCCATCTGCGACATTAGAAAACCTGACTATTATAAAGCAGACCTTATGTTTGCGGAATAGGATAAGTGATGGATAGATACAGCGTGAGTAGGACAAAGAGGTCATTGTTTTATTTAATGATGGCCTTTTTGATTGTTGGATTTATAATTGCCGAGTGCATATTACCGAGTGAGAGAAGCCAGTCTGTAAGTGATAATAATATCACCTACGAGGGCAGCTTTACATGGGAGAAGTCCGATGGTGAAAGGGAGGCTATTGAAGTACCCGGCAGGTACGATGTTAAGCCGGGGGATACGATGGTCATAACTACTGTTCTGCCTGATGATTTCAATGCAAGTGTCATGGCAATCAGAGCATCACTTCAGACAGTCAGATTTTACGTGGATGGCAGTCTGAGAGCAGAGTATGATACAAAGGACACGAGACCCTTCGGCAAGGATTCCGCGAGCAGATATGTATTTTGCAATATGTCGGAGGATGATGCCGGCAAAGAGCTGCGCATTGAGCTGACAAGCCATGCATCCAACTATTCAGGCGTTGTAAATACAGTATACTGTGGAGAAAAGAGCGATATATGGACAAATATATTTCATAATAGCTCAAGAGAGACGATTATAGCATTTTTCATTTTTTTTGCTGCTGTAGTGTCTGTTATGTTCAGTATAGCACTCAGTATTGTATACAAGACACATTTTGACATGGAGTATGTAGGCTGGTGTATGCTTCTTGGGTAATATGGATGCTTGGTGAATCGAAGCTGCGTCAGATGCTGGTGCCGAATGCATCTGTTTTGGCGGCTATGTGCTTTGTGGTTATTCTGATTAGTCCTATTGCTGTTTCGATTTATATTGACAGCATACAGGGTGGGCGTTATACAAGAGTGTATACATGCATAGAGGCACTTGCGGCTGTGAATTTCATTGTCTGCACAGCTTTGCAGCTTTTTGGTGTGTGCGATTATATAGAGACTCTGCCGGCAGGACAGGGAATGCTTGTTGTCTGCTGCGCGGTCGTTATCACAACGTTTATCATTGATATAATTAAGCATAGGACATTGGGCTACAGACCTGAGATGGTTGCCATGATTATAGCACTTGTTCTGGTGCTTATAGAGGCTGCTTCTGTGTACTTTGTTGTCACTATGTCAGGCTTCTTTATCGGAACAGGCCTTATTGTGATTTTGTTTGTCAATATAATAGTCACAATAAAAAGAATCAGCGAGATAGAATACAAGCGCCAGAAGGAAGAAAGTGACAGGCTTAGAAATCAGACAGAGAGAGTTTCCCTTCAGATGATGAAGACACTCGCTGCTACAATAGAAGCAAAGGATGATTATATGAGAGGGCACTCATACAGGGTGGCAGAGTACTCTGCTCTCATTGCAAAGCAGCTTGGCTGGAGTGAGCATGAGATGGAGAATCTTAGAAATGCTGCATATCTGCATGATATCGGAAAGATTGGCGTGCCTGATACAATATTAAATAAGCCGACCAGGCTGACCGATGAAGAGTTTGCAGCCATAAAGAGCCATACTGTGATGGGCGCAGATATCTTAAAGGATATCACACTGTTAGACCATCTGGTGGATATTGCAAGGAATCATCATGAGCGCTACGATGGAAAGGGCTATCCTGACGGACTGGTGGGAGAGGAAATACCGCTTTCTGCCCGTATAGTGTGTGTGGCAGACAGCTATGATGCCATGAAATCGCGCAGGATTTACAGGAATGCACTGCCCGATGAAGAAATCCGAAGGGAGCTTTTGGATAACTGCGGCACGCAGTTTGACCCGCAGATATCGCGTATGTTTGTTGATATGCTTGACAATGGCATGGTTGTGATTGATGAGGATAATCCTGCGGCTCAGGGCTACCGTGATAATGCGGCTATCGAGTCAGTGGCAGACAAATTCATATCTGAGGTCATGAAGACCATGAGCAGTCAGGAAAAAGCCGATAGTGTTGATTATCTGACAGGACTTTACATGCGAAGTCGTGGACAGCAGGTAATAGCAGCCCTGATGCAGGATAATGATGGCTGTCTTGCCTTCATAGATATGGATAATCTCAAAAAAGTCAATGATGTGCATGGTCACAAGGCGGGTGACAGGGCACTTAAGCTTATAGGTAATCTCCTTGCTAAAGAGACTGAGAATGAGACCTTTGCAGCCTGCAGGCTTGGAGGTGACGAGTTCCTCATCTTTATGCCATATTCTGACAGGGCAAGCGTGGAGAGTGTTATAAAGCGCATATTTGAGGGCTTCGAGAGCGCCAGGAAAGCAGACTGTGAGATAAAGGAGGCCGCTCTTTCAGCAGGACTGTGCATGACGACAAAGGGAGCCATGTTTGAAAGTGACTACACAAAGGCAGATAAGGCGCTCTACTATGTGAAGCAGAACTGTAAGGGTTCATATTTCTTCTATGAGCAGCTCTTAGCTGACAATAAGGAGAATACAAATCTGAGTGCGGATTTACGAAACGTGGCAAAGCTTTTAAAGGAGAGTGGCAGCTATACAGGTGCGTTGGATTTAAACTACAGAGAGTTTGCAAGAATCTATGAGTTCGTGAACAATGTAGGAGATAGGCACAACCACAACTGCTATCTGGTCATGGTGACTATGAACACTCTGCCGGAGCAGCTTGCAGATATCGAGGAAATTGAGAAGGCACTTGACTGCATGGAACAGTCTATCCGCAGTAAGATCAGAAAGGTGGATGTCTGCACGCGCTACAGCTCAATGCAGTATCTTATCATACTATTTGAGCCACAGGAAAATCAGATTCCAAATGTCATGGAGAGAATCTTTATGCATTACTATGAGCTCTGTGACAGAGAGAATTTCAAGCCGCAGTATGAGTATATCAAAATGACTGAGGTAAAATAGGGATTGTTAAATAATAGTCAATGTGGTATAGTTT
>UMEY01049924.1_pt1 | contig 14978 bp, 12 predicted proteins | sample 1964881 | NCBI WGS metagenome assembly UMEY01 (sample SAMEA4836033, study PRJEB28245) | human gut metagenome | biome: gut microbiome; material: fecal sample | place: Denmark | collected 2008 | reverse complement strand
AGTGCGATTAAAAAAGCCTATGAAACAGGTAATGGTTTAATCGTTATGCGTGCAAAAACAGAAATTGAAGAACATAAGGGAAGACAAAGAATCGTTGCTTATGAAATTCCTTATCAAGTAAATAAAGCAAGATTAGTCGAAAAGATTGCGCATTTAGCACGTGATAAAGTTGTTGAAGGTATTAGTGATGTTCGTGATGAATCAAACCGTGAAGGAATTCGAATTGTCATTGAATTAAAGAGAGATGTTCAAGCAGAAGTTATTTTAAATCAATTATATAAATTAACTTCTTTACAAACAACATTTGGTGTCAATAATATTGCTTTAGTTAATAATGAACCTAAAACTTTAACACTTAAAGAATTAATTCAATATTATTTACAACATCAAGAAGAAGTTATTCGTCGTAGAACACAATTTGAATTAAATAAAGCAGAAGCAAGAGCACATATTTTAGAAGGTTTAAAGAAAGCCTTAGATCATATCGATGAAATTATTCAATTAATTCGTACAAGTAGAACAACTGAAATCATTCAACAAAGATTAATGGATGAATTTGGAATGTCTGATAAACAAGCTAAAGCTGTAAGAGAAATGCAATTACAACGTTTAGCTGGTTTGGAAAGAGAAAAGATTGAAGAAGAATTAAATAATTTATTAATTACAATTGCTGATTTAAAAGATATTCTTGCTAATGAAGAACGTATCTTAGAAATCATTAGAAATGAATTATTAGAAATGAAAGAAAAATATGGTGATAAACGTCGTACTGAAATTATTCAAGGAACATTTGATATTGAAGATGAAGACTTAATTCCAGTAGAAGATGTTATCATCTCACTTACAAATAATGGTTATGTAAAACGTATGCCAGTAGATACTTATAAATCTCAAAACAGAGGTGGACGTGGTGTTAAAGGTATGTCAACAACACAAGATGATGTGATTAGTTCACTTATTCATATGTCAACACATGATGATTTATTGATCTTTACAAATAAAGGAAAGGTATACCGTTTGAAAGGATATAATATTCCTGAATTTGGTAGAACTGCTAAGGGATTACCAATTGTTAATATTTTAAATCTTGATAAAGATGAAAGCGTTAAGTCATTAATTAATATTAATAAGAAGATGATTGAAGAAGATAATCAATGGTATTTATTCTTTGCAACTGAACAAGGTTTAGTTAAACGTGTTGATATTTCAGAATTTGAAAACATTAGACAAACAGGTAAGATTGCTATTAAGTTAAAAGAAGATGATTCTTTAGTTGGTGTTAAATTAACTAAAGGGGATGATGAAATCTTAATTGCTGCTAGTAATGGTAAACTTGTAAGATTCTCTGAAGGTCATGTTAGACCAATGGGAAGAAGTGCAAGTGGTGTAAGAGGTATTAATGTTGATGGTTCTAAAGTTATTGGTATGACAACAAACCGTGAAGGACAATTAATTATGGTTGTTACGGAAAAAGGTTATGGTAAGATGTCACCAATTGATGAATATCGTGTTTCTAATCGTGGTGGAAAAGGTGTTAAAACAATTAATGTTACTGAACGTAATGGACAAATTGTAGCGATTAGAGCAGTAGAAGGTAATGAAGATTTATTAATTATTACAGATGATGGTATTGTGATTCGTTTACCTATGGAACAAGTTAAAACAGCAGGACGTGCGACTCAAGGTGTAAGACTTATTAAAGTACATGATAGCAAGGTTTCTTCTGTGGAAGTTGTTGCTAAAAATGAAGAAGAAGTTGTAGAAGAAGGTGAAGAAGAGTCAGAGTAATCTGACTCTTTTAGAAATGAATGGGGAAGAATTAAAAAGATTGTTTAATCGTTTAGATCATTCAAAGTTTAGAAGTTCTTTTCATCTTGCTAAAAAGTATAAAGATTATTGTAATGAAAAAGGCTTAGATGTTATAGAACAACACGCCAGAGATTTTATTTCTAAAAGAATAGCACCGGCTGTGATTTTAAATGATGGAAAGCAAACACCGATGAAAAATCATCCTGTGTTTATTGCTCAACATGCCACGGCTTCATGTTGTCGAGGGTGTTTATATAAGTGGTATCATATTAAGCCACATACACAGTTAAATGACAGTCAACAAGAGATGATTGTTCAAGTGATTATGGCTTGGATTAAAAGAGAATTGCAAAGAAAATAGCCTTGATGTATAATCAAGGCAGTTATTAATAATATAAGGGGAAAGAAAATGATTGATATTAATTTAATTAGAGAAAATCCTACTTTAGTCAAAGAAAATATGAAGAAAAAATTTCAAGATGAAAAAGTTGGATTAGTAGATGAAGCTTATAAATTAGATAAAGATTATCGTGAAGTTGTCACAAGAGCCAGTGAAATTAGAAGTTTAAGAAATAAATATTCTAAAGAAATTGGTGCTTTAATGAGAGAAGGCAAAAGAGATGAAGCTGAAGAAATTAAAGCAAAAGTAACTTCTATGGCAGAAGAATTAAAAGATTTAGAAGTTAAAGAAGAAGAATATGGTAAAGAATTAAAAGAAATCATGATGAAAATACCAAATATCATTCATGATTCAGTACCTATTGGAAAAGATGATTCAGAAAACGTAGAAATTCAAAAATACGGAGATCCAGTTGTACCTGAGTATGAAATTCCATACCATGCTGATATCATTGCTCGTTTTAATGGTTTAGATAAAGAAGCTTCAGGTAGAACAAGTGGAAATGGTTTCTATTATTTAATGGGAGATATCGCTCGTTTATCATCAGCAATGCTTTCATACGCTAGAGATTTCATGATTGATAAAGGATTTACCTATTGTATTCCACCATTCATGATTCGTAGTGATGTTGTTACAGGTGTTATGTCATTTGATGAAATGGATGCCATGATGTATAAAATTGAAGGTGAAGATTTATACTTAATTGGAACTTCTGAACATAGTATGATTGGTAAATTTAAAGATCAAATCGTTAAAGAAGAAGAATTACCAATTACAATGACTTCTTATTCACCATGTTTTAGAAAAGAAGTAGGTGCACATGGTATTGAAGAACGTGGTATTTATCGTGTTCATCAATTTGAAAAACAAGAAATGGTTGTTTTATGTAAACCAGAAGAAGCTATGGAATGGTATGACAAAATGTGGTCATATACAGTTGAATTATTTAGAAGTTTAGATATTCCAGTAAGAACATTAGAATGTTGTTCTGGAGATTTAGCTGATTTAAAAGTTAAATCATGTGATGTTGAAGCTTGGTCACCAAGACAACAAAAATATTTTGAAGTTGGTTCTTGTTCAACATTAGGAGATGCACAAGCTAGACGTTTAGGTATTCGTGCTAAAGGTGAAAATGGAAATTATTATGTTTCTACTTTAAATAATACAGTTTTAGCTTCAACAAGAGCAGTTATTGCTTTTATTGAAAATAACTATAATGAAGATGGATCTATTAATATTCCAGAAGCGTTACGTCCTTATATGGGTGGTAAAGACATTATTATTCCTAAAAAATAGTCACTTCGGTGACTCTTTTTTATAGAAAGGTAAGAAAAAGATGGAATTATTTATAAGTGAAGCAGAAATTGAGGATGCTTCAATGATTATTGATTATTTAAATCAGGTTGGTGGAGAAAGTGATAACTTAACTTATGGTTTAAATGAATGTTATTTAAATGAATTTGAAGAAATGGAAGTTATTCAAGATTTTATTGATCAAGAGAATAGTTTACTTTTATGTGGTTTTATTGATGATGAACTTGTTTCTTTATTATCTATTCAAGGTGAACAAAAAGAAAGATTAAAACATATTGGTCATTTTGCAATCACTGTTAAAAAAGAATATTGGAATATGGGGATTGCTTCAATGATGATGGAAGAAGCTTTAGAAATGATCAAAGAAACATCTTTAAAAATTCTTGATTTAGAAGTGAAAGAGGATAATTTATCAGCTATTAATCTTTATAAAAAGTTTAATTTTCAAGAAATAGGGAGATATCCTCAAATGTTTAATGTCAATCAAAAGTATTATGATGCACTTTTAATGAATTTATATATTGATTAAAAATCTAAAATACGCTATAATCATATTTGCCATTACAATAGGCGGCTTCGAACCATGTCAGGACCGGAAGGTAGCAGCATTAAGAAGTACCGTCTATGTGTGATGGTCTTTATTTTTAGAGGAAAAAAAGATGAATGATGAAGAATATATGGAAATAGCTTATCAAGAAGCTTTAAAAGCATTAAAACATGATGATGTACCAATTGGATGTATCATTGTAAAAGATGATCAAATTATTGCCCGTGCATATAATCAAAGAGAGTATTTAAATCAAACTTATGGTCATGCAGAAATGTTAGCTATTGAAGAAGCTTGTAAAAAAATAGGAAGATGGCGCTTAGATGAATGTACACTTTATACAACTTTAGAACCTTGTTTAATGTGTTCGGGAGCTATTATTCAAAGTCATATTCAAAGAGTTGTTTATGGTGCAAGTGATACAAGATGGATGTCTTTAGATAAATTGATTCATTTACCGGATCCTAAACTTAATTATATTCCCATGATTCAATCAGATATTTTAAAAGATAAATGTTCAAAGTTAATAAAAGACTATTTTAAAAAGAAACGTCAAAAGATATGATTACTCATATCTTTTTTTCGTGTATAATGTAGGAGATAGGAGTTGAGAATATGTCATATAAAGCCTTGTATCGTACTTATCGTCCGCAAACATTTGAAGATGTCGCTGGACAAAGTCATGTTACAATTACATTAAAAAATGCAATTAAAGAAAATAGAATAGCGCATGCTTATTTATTTGCTGGACCACGTGGAACAGGGAAAACAACGATTGCTAAAATATTAGCTAAAGCTATTAACTGTACAGGAGATCATCCTCCATGTAATGAATGTCCTAACTGTAAAGCAATTACTCAAGGAGATCATCCTGATGTTATTGAAATTGATGCAGCAAGTAATAATGGAGTCAATGAAGTTAGAGATTTGATAGATAAAGTCAAATACGCCCCTATTAATGCTAAATATAAAGTTTATATTATTGATGAAGTTCATATGATGACACCTGAAGCATTCAATGCTTTATTAAAAACATTAGAAGAACCACCAGCACATATCGTATTTATTCTAGCAACAACAGAACCACATAAAATTTTGCCAACTATTATTTCACGTTGTCAAAGATTTGATTTCAAACGTGTGGATGAACATGATATTATTAGTCGTTTGGAATATGTATTAAAAGAAGAAAATGTAGAATATGATGAAGAATCTCTTGAAATTATTTCTAAGTTGGCTGATGGGGGAATGAGGGATGCTTTAAGTATTTTAGAACAATGTTTAGCGTATGATAGACATTTAACAGTAGAAAATATTAATAAAGTTTATGGCTTATTAGCAAATGATGAAAAAATACGTTTAATTAAATTATTACTGACAAAGGATATGAAGAATGTTTTAAAAACATTAGATCATATGATGTCTTTAAGTATTGATTTAAAGAGATTGACACAAGATTTAATAGATGTTTTAAAAGATGTTATTATTTTTAAAAACACGCAAGATTTATCTTTATTATTTGTTTTGCATAAAAACGATATCCAACAAATTGTTCCTTATATATTAGTAGAAGAAGCATTTCAAATGATTGATATTTTTATGGATGCAAGTAGTCATTATGGACAGGCTGTAGATTCATCAACATATTTTGAATTAGCTTTATTAAAGATATGTAATCAAATTGAAAATGAACATAAAGAAGTTGTTGTAGAAGAACCAAAAGTTATTGAAAATGTTTCACATGAAACATTGGTTGAAGTTCAACAAGAAGAAGTGGTTGAAAAACCAGTAGAAAAGATACAAGAACCAGTAATTGAACCTCAAGAATATTTACAAGAAAAGGTAGAAGAACAGAAAGAACTGAAAGTTGAACAAGTAGAAACTCCTGTGGAAGAATCTAAAGAAGAGGTAAAAGAAGTAAAAACAACAGCTCAAATAGAAGTAGACTTTAATGACATTTTAAATATTTTAGTACAGGCGAAAAGAACAGTTTTAAATGATATTCAAGATAAATGGCCAGTTATTAGAAGATATTGTTATAATCTTAATACTGCTAAATATGCAAATATGCTATGTGATGCTAAACCTGTAGCTGCTGGTGAAAAAGGTTTTATTTTGACATTGAAATATCAACCAGAAGTGAATAGTATTAACTATACAGAAAATTATTATCCATTAAAAAATTTCTTAAAGGAAGTTTTAGGATCAGAATACGATTTTATTGCAGTAATGGAAGCAGATTGGCCAAATATGAGACAAAAATTTATTCAACTTAGTAAAGAAAAAAAATTACCACAACCACAACCAATTGTTTTACATCATATTGATGAATATCATGAACCGGTTGTAGAACTTACAGAAGCTCAACAATATGCGATTGATATGTTTGGTGATGAGATTGTTGAATTTGAAGAATAGGAGTGTATTATGAATTATCCAAAGTCATTTACAGATTTAGTTGAATGTTTTAAAAGACTACCAGGAATAGGTGGTAAATCTGCAGAAAGATTAGCTTATCATGTTTTATCAATGGATAAAGAATATGTCCAAGAGTTTGCAAATGTGTTATCTCATTTTCAAGATAATATCCATTATTGTAAAAAATGTGGACATATTTGTGAAGGTGAACTTTGTGAAATTTGTAAAGATGAAACAAGGGATCAATCAGTTATTTGTGTTGTAGAAAGTCCTAAAGATGTTTTTGCTATGGAAAAGGTTAGAGAATATCATGGATTATATCATGTTTTACATGGGACGATTTCTATGATTGATGGTAAAACGATAGATGATTTAAATATTAATTCTTTATTTGAAAGACTTGATGGAGTTAAAGAAGTGATTATTGCAACGAATCCTACAAGAGAAGGTGAAACAACAGCATTGTTTCTAGCTAAGTTGTTAGCGAAAAAAGGAATAGAAACAAGTAGAATTGCTAATGGATTACCAATAGGAAGTAATATTGATTATGCAGATGAATTAACATTATTAAAATCTTTAGAAGGAAGAAAGAAAATATAAGACCTTGCAAGAGGTCTTTTCTTGTTTAAATAGAAAAATCAGTTATAATAATGAAGAAAGAGGAGAGAAGTATTATGACAGGAAAGTTTATTACATTAGAAGGACCAGAAGGTAGTGGAAAAACAACAGTTTCTAAAGAACTTGTAAAAATATTAAATGAATCAGGATATAAAGTCTTACTTACAAGAGAACCAGGTGGGGTTGATATTGCTGAACAAATAAGAAATGTTATTTTAGATAAGAAAAATACAAAAATGGATGCACGTACAGAAGCTTTATTATATGCAGCAGCAAGAAGACAACATCTTGTAGAAAAAGTATTACCAGCTTTAAAAGAAGGGTATATTGTATTATGTGATCGTTTTGTAGATAGTTCACTTGCTTATCAAGGTGTTGCTAGAAATCTAGGAATTGATGAAGTTTATAATATGAATTTATTTGCGATAAACGATGTTATGCCAGATAAAACTTTATTTTTTGATATTGATTATAAAAAAGGATTAGAAAGAATTAAAGTTAATCAAAGAGAAACAAACCGATTAGATTTAGAAAAAAGTGATTTTCATAAAAATGTTTATGAAGGTTATTTAACAATTTGTAAACAATATAGTGATCGTATTGTAAAAATCAATGCAGATCAAAAGGTTGAAGATGTTGTACAAGATGCCTTAAAGGAAATTAAGAAAATATTATGATCAAAGATTATTTAAAAGAAAATCAACCTTTATTCTATAGAATTATTGAAAATGAATTTAACTTAAAAAAAATACCACATGCATTCTTACTTGTCGGAAATAATACTGATCAACCATTACAGTTTCTAACAATGTCACTTATATGTAATGAAACCTTAGCTTGTGAACAATGTATAGATTGTCAAAAAGTATTAAACCATCAATATGCAGATATTATAGAAATTGATGGAGAAGAGGAAAGTATTAAAAAGAAACACATTGAAAATATACAAGAAACTTTCAAAAAATCTTCTCTTGAAGGTAAGGCAAAAGTTTATATTTTAAAGAATGTTGAAAAAACAACCAAAGAAGCTATGAATGCTTTACTTAAAATATTAGAAGAACCAACAGAAGGTATTTATGCAATTTTTACAACTAAAAATATCAACCGTATTTTACCAACGATTATATCTAGATGTCAGGTTATAGAATTAAAACCAGATAATAAAGAAGTACTTAAAGAAAAATTGATTGCTAAAGGATATGAAGAAGAAAAAGCAAGTGTCTTATCTTATATTATTAAAGATGAAGATGATTTAGAAAATTTAAATCAGGATGATTTTGATGATATTATGTTACAAGCAATCAATTTTGTTGAGGATTTATTTTTATATAGAGAAAATCTTATCATAAACACACAAATTCATATGCTTAAAGATCATAAAGAAAAGGAAAATATTAAATTATTTATTAACTTTATTATTCTTGCACTTAAGGATATGTTTCACGTGAAACAAAACGGAAAAGTTGTTTTTTGTAATCACGTAAAATTTTTTAATTCACTAACATATGATAACAATGATATAATAAAGAAAATTGAATTATTATTAGAAACATCATACTTATTAGATACAAATGCTAATATTCCATTACTTATGGATAGTATGATGTATAGAATATAGAAAGGAATTTATATGGAAGAAATTAAACTTGCAAGTGTAAAATTTAAAAGTGCTGGTAAGATCTATTATTTTTCCACAAATTTAAAATTAAAAAAAGATGAGCGAGTAGTTGTAGAAACTGCTAGAGGATTAGAACTTGGAGAAATATCACAGGAATTAAAAGATATATCAGAATTTAATTTAGATACAGAATTAAAAAAGATAGTTAGAAAAGCTACAAAAAAAGATATAGAAAATTATCAAAAAAATGTTAAGGATGCAAAACAAGCATTAGTAACATGTAAAGAAATTGTTTCAAGATATGATGTTAATATGCAACTTACTAATTGTGAATATACATTAGATAAAGCAAAAGTTATTTTTATGTATACTTCCGATGATCGTGTTGATTTTAGGGAACTATTAAAGGAATTAGCTGTTGTTTTCAAATGTAGAATAGAGTTAAGACAAATTGGTCCAAGAGATAAAGCAAAAGTAATTGGTGGAATTGGAACATGTGGTTTACCATTATGTTGTTCAACTCTTTTAGGAGAATTTAATGGAGTTTCTATTAATATGGCTAAAAATCAAATGTTAGCAATTAATATAGAAAAAATATCAGGTGCATGTGGAAGATTAATGTGTTGTTTAAAATATGAAGATGAAATTTATTCTTTAGAAAAAGAACGTTTTCCTAAAATAGGATCGCGTGTAAAATATCAAGATAAAGATGTAAAAGTAACAGGATTAAATGTTATTAATGATCTTGTTAAAATTGAAACAAATAATGGAATTGTATTCGTTGGTTTAGAAGAAATTAAATTTGATAAAAATAATCATGCAGGAAAGAAAAATGGAAAACCAAGAAGTCATTAATTATTTATTAGCACATAATGATTTGAAAATTATCCAAAGAAAAGATATGTTTAACTTTTCTTTGGATACTGTTTTATTATCACAGTTTTGTACAATCAATAAAGATGTAAAAAATATTGTTGATTTTGGTACAAATAATGCGGCTATTCCATTATTGCTTTCAAAAAGAACACCTAAAAAAATTATAGGTATAGAAATTCAAGATGAAGCGGTTGATCTTGCTAGAAGAAATGTTGAGATGAATGATTTAAATGACCAAATTGAAGTCGTTCATGGAGATATTAAAGATGTTATCAAAGAGTTACCAAAAGCACAGCTGATTGTTTGCAATCCACCATTTTTTAAAGTAGGGGAAAATAGTAATTTAAATGATAATGAATATTTAACAATAGCACGTCATGAAATAAAAATTGATTTAGAAGGTATTATTTCAGCGGCAGCTTATTTATTAGACAACAAAGGAAGATTTGCAATTGTTCATCGACCTGATCGTATGATTGATATTTTAAATATTATGCAAAAATATGATATTGAACCTAAAAGAATACGTTTTGTATATCCTAAAATGAATAGAGATTCACATGTCTTATTAGTAGAAGGAATGTATAAAGGAAAAAAAGGATTAAAAATCGAACCACCATTATATGCACATAATGATGATGGAAGTTACAGTAATGAAGTAAGAAGAATGTTTGGAGAGAAGATAGATGAATAGACAAAAGAGTTTTGAAAATGAAAGACCAACATTATATTTAGTAGCAACACCTATTGGTAATTTAGATGAAATGACATATCGATCTATTAATACTTTAAAAAATGTAAAATATATTGCTGCAGAAGATACAAGAAATACTGTTAAGCTTTTAAATCATTTTGAAATTTCAACAAAACTTATTTCTCATCATGAACATAACATAAAACAATCAATTCCTAAACTTATACAATTATTAGAAGAAGGAAATGATATTGCTTTAGTAAGTGATGCCGGTTATCCTGCTATTTCTGATCCTGGATATGAATTAGTTAAAGAAGCAATAGAACATGAAATAAATGTTGTTCCTATTTCAGGATGTAATGCTTGTTTAGATGCTTTAGTTGTTTCAGGAATTGCACCACAACCATTTATGTTTTATGGCTTTTTAGATCATTTAGATAAGAAAAAGAAAAAAGAATTAATTGATTTAAAAAAATATAAAGAAACAATTGTTTTTTATGAATCACCACATAGAATTAAAAAAACATTAAATTTAATGTTAGATATTCTAGGAGATAGAAATATTGCTTTATGTAGAGAAATTACTAAAAAACATGAAGAAATCATTAGAGGTCATATTTCTGAAATTATTTCTATTGTAGAAGAATTAAAAGGAGAAATGGTTATTGTTGTTGAAGGTAGTCAAGAAGTAGAAGAAGAAATAACTTTTGAAACAACAATCAAGGAAGACGTAGATATGTACATTGAAAAAGGAATGTCTACTAAAGATGCAATTAAAGAAGTTGCTAAACAAAGAAATTTAAATAAAAATAGTGTTTATCAAGAATATCATTCTAAATAATGATATTCTTTTTTTGTTTCACGTGAAACAAAATTAAAAGCTATAAAAGATATATCATTTGTGGTATATTATAAAAAAGGAGGAAGTGGTAATATGTATAGCAAAGATAGCTACAATTATGGTAGACATGGAAGAAAAAGAAGATTAAAATCAATACCTGTAATTATTACATTATTGGTTGTGATATTAATATTAGGAGGTATTTATTTTTTACTATTTAATGAGAAAAATAAATATGAAGATTATAATACTTATAATGAAACAAATAAACAATATGGAACAGTACAACACTATGAAAAAGAAAATGATGATTTTTACATTTCATTATACTATCCTAAATTAAAAGAAAAGAATTTAAATAAAATTATTAAAGAATCATATAGCACATATTTAAAATCAGAAAAAAAGAAAAAGGATCAAAAAGATATATTATATCTAGATTACTCTTGTAAAAAGATTTATAAACAATATGTTGTTGTTGAATTAGATTATAAGCGTATTAATGAAGATGAGACAAAAACAAAAGCAACAAAATCTATAATGACATATGATTGTAAAACAAATCAATTAGTTGCTTTAAAAGATTGTTTACATGGTAAATATGGTGATTTATTAAATACATTGGGTGTAAATGAATATAACAAAGAATCAACATTAATAAAAGTTGATAAAGATAGTTTTACATATTATACAGATGATACATTAAAAAATAAAATTGTTATTAATTATAAAGAATATAAAGATTACATAAAATTAGCAAATAAAAATATTCCATCTAATGCACCATTAGGTGTCAAAGCACCTAAGTTAATGAAAGTAGATCCAAAGAAAAAAATGGTTGCTATTACATTGGATGATGGACCTCATAAAACGTTAACTGAAAGAGCAATGAATGCATTTGAAAAATATAATGGTCGAGGAACATTCTTCGAATTAGGTCAAAACATGAATCTTTATCCAGATATTGTTAAATCAGTTTATGAAAGAGGACATGAGATAGCAAGTCATACATATCAACATGCACAACTTACAAAATTAGATGCTACTGCTTTAGATGAAGAAATTAAGAAAACACAAGATGCTTATTTTAAAGCAACAGGTACTGAACCGACACTTGTTAGACCTCCATATGGAGCAAAAAATGATGCAGTTAAATCAGCCTTCAACACATATGGTTTAAGTATGATTTTATGGGATGGAGATACAGAAGATTGGCGTTATAGTAAAGCAACAGATGGTGCACAAATAGTATGTAATAATATTATAAGAGATGCTAAAGCAAAAACTGGTGATGGTAATATTGTCTTGATTCATGATATTCATGAAAATTCTGTTGCTGGATTAGAAATGGCTTTAGATCAATTAAGTAAAGAAGGTTATCAATTTGTTACTGTATCTGATTTAATCAAATATAAAGGACATTCTGAATATAAATAGTATAGTTTAGGCTATACTATTTTTGTTTCACGTGAAACATATTTTTATTCAAACAACTCATTGACATTGATTTAAGGGTTTGATAAAGTTAATAAGGATATAATAAATACGAAGAATGGAAGATGTTAAAGCAAAACATTTAGAGAGCTGATGGCTGGTGAAAATCAGTATGTTAAACTTTAAGAGATGGCCCAGGAGTAGTTATTTCAAATAGTTAGAAATAATCGTTAACTGCGTTAAAGTTTTGAGTGACACAGCAATGTGTAAAAAAGGTGGTACCGCGATTATTCGTCCTTTTATAAGGGCGTTTTTTATTTTTATAAAGGAGATTAGAAGATGAAAGACGAAAAAGATTATTATCTTACAACAGCAATTACTTATACTTCAGGTAAACCTCATATTGGAAATACTTATGAAATTATTTTAGCTGATGCAATTGCTCGTTTTAAAAGACAAGAAGGGTACAATGTTCGATTCCAAACAGGAACAGATGAACATGGACAAAAAATTGAAATTAAAGCTAAAGAAGCAGGAATTGAACCAAAGCAATATGTAGATCAAGTTGCAGGTGTAGTTAAAAATATTTGGGATATGATGGATACATCGTATGATCGATTCATGAGAACAACTGATGAATATCATGAAAAACAAGTACAAAAAATCTTTAAAAAATTATATGACAAAGGTGATATTTATTTAGGTCATTATGAAGGTAAATATTGTACAGCATGCGAATCATTCTTTACTGAATCACAATTAGTTGATGGTAAATGTCCTGATTGTGGGGGAGATGTTCATGATGCCAAAGAAGAAGCATACTTCTTTAAATTATCTAAATATCAAGATCGTTTAACTAAACATATCGAAGATCATCCAGAATTTATTCAACCAGTTTCAAGAAAAAATGAAATGATGAATAACTTCTTAAAACCAGGATTACAAGATTTATGCGTTTCTAGAACATCATTTAAATGGTCTATTCCAGTTGATTTTGATCCTAAACATGTTGTTTATGTATGGATTGATGCCTTAACAAACTATATTACAGGACTTGGATATGATGCAGATGGAAATCATGGTGAATTATATAAAAAATACTGGCCTGCTGATTTACATTTAATTGGTAAAGATATCGTTAGATTTCATACAATTTATTGGCCAATTATGTTAATGGCATTAGATATTCCATTACCTAAACAAGTATTTGGACATCCATGGTTATTACAAGGTGAAAGTAAAATGTCCAAATCAAAAGGAAATGTTATCTATGCAGATGATTTAGTAGATATCTTTGGTGTTGATGCAGTAAGATATTTCGTATTACATGAAATTCCATATGATAATGATGGAAGTATTACATGGGATTTATTAGTAGAAAGAATTAATAGTGATCTTGCTAACGTTTTAGGAAACTTAGTTAATAGAACAATTGCTATGTCTAATAAATACTTTGGTGGTATTGTAGAAAACAAAAACGTATGTGAAGACGTAGATCAAGAATTAAAAGATTTAGCGTTAGCTATGCCAGCTAAATCTATTGCTAAAATGGATGAATTCAAAGCATCAAATGCATTAGATGAAATCTTCAACTTATTAAGAAGAACAAACAAATATATTGATGAAACAATGCCATGGGCATTAGCTAAAGATGAAACTAAAAAAGATCGTTTAGCTACAGTATTATATAACTTAATTGAAGCAATCAGATTCTCAGCAGTTATGCTATATCCATATATGCCTTCAACAGCTACAAAAATCTTAGATCAAATTAATACAGATCAACGTGATTTTGAAAGCTTAAAAGAATTTGGAAACTATGCATCAGGAACAAAAGTAGTTGAAAAGCCAGAAATGTTATTTGCTAGATTAGATCCAAAAGAAGTTGCTAAAAAAGTAGAAGTTATTGAAGCAAAACAAAAAGCTTCTATCAAAGCTGTAAAAGAAAAGAAAGAAAAAGAAGCTAAAGAAACAAAAGAAGAAATTACAATTGATGACTTCTCTAAAATTCAATTAAAAGTAGGAAAAGTTATTAAATGTGAAAAACATCCAAATGCTGATAAATTATTAGTAAGCCAAATTGATGTTGGTGAAGAAACACCAAGACAAATCGTAAGTGGTATTGCTGATGTTTATTCACCAGAAGAATTTACTGGTAAAAAAGTTATTGTTGTAACAAACTTAAAACCAGCTAAATTAAGAGGAGTAGAATCACAAGGTATGGTTCTTGCCGGTGGAGATAAAAAAGTATTAGGTGTTGTAGATGCAGGAGAATTACCAGTAGGTACAACAATCAGATAATCTAAAATCGCATGATTTCATGCGATTTTTTTCTATTCTGTCTATATTTTTTTTATCAATTATAATATAATGTCCAAGTACAAAGTAAAATTGAATAATATTTATAGG
>UMEY01008059.1_pt1 | contig 15197 bp, 17 predicted proteins | sample 1964881 | NCBI WGS metagenome assembly UMEY01 (sample SAMEA4836033, study PRJEB28245) | human gut metagenome | biome: gut microbiome; material: fecal sample | place: Denmark | collected 2008 | reverse complement strand
ATTGGCTGCACTCATTACAGGAATATGCAATCATATGATCCAGATTTTCATATCCCTCCTCCAGATACTTTTTAAACAAAGATTTCGGACACTCTGTATAATCGTTCAGCATGATACATTCTTTCATACAGAGCTTACACTCACACTGTCTGCACCTGGCGGCTTCTCTTTCTGCTTCTTCTTTTGTATATCCCAGAGCCACCTCATCAAAAGAACGAATTCTCTTCTTTGGATCCAACTCCTGCATATCTTCTCTTTGACCGGTAATCGCATCCCAGTCAACCGGCATTTGTAATTTTGTTTCATATGTCCAGGTGTCTTTTAATTCTCTTCCGGACCGCAGGTTTTCTCCTCTCAAAAATCGAATTACAGATTGAGCAGCTCTTCTTCCTGTTGCAAGAGCCTGAATAGCAATCACAGATTCACCGGAAGCATCTCCTGCAACAAAAATCTTTTCGTTCTTTGTTGACTGCAATGTATCCTTGTCACAGGCGAAGGTGGAATTAGGACGCTGTTCCAGAACCTCCCTAGCAAATTCAGCCTCCACGCCCTGTCCAATGGCAAAGACAATAGTATCCACCTTCAGTTCTCTTGTATCCTCTTCATCATAGGTAGGAGCAAACCTTCCGTTTTCGTCAAACATAGATAAACATTTTTTAAGTGTAACACCAGATACCCTGCCATTTTCATCTGTATGAATTTTCTGGATAGCCTGAGCATGATTAAATTTTACTCCCTCTGCCAACGCTCCTTTGATTTCGTGATTTGAAGAAGCCATGGTATCATAATTGTCCTCAAGACAGAGTAAACTTTTTCTGCTACGTTAAGACGCCGTGCAGTTCTCGCACAATCCATGGCCACATCTCCGCCACCTACAATAAGAACAACTTTTCCGGACTCTTTCACATCTTGAGTCATGGCAGCTTCCTTCAGAAATCCCGCAGCACTGAAAATTCCTTTTGCATCCCAGTGATCCAGGCTTCTGTCAACACGCCCCTGCTGTTTTCCCACTGCAACAATGACACTATCAAAATTTTCCAGAATTTCACTAAACGGTTTATTCTTTCCGATTTCACAATTTAATTCAAATTTTACTCCCAGACGATCCAGGTAGCTGATCTCTCGTTCCAGAATTGTTCTTGGAAGACGATATGCCGGAATGCCGATTCGAAGCATTCCTCCTCTTACAGGCATTTTTTCAAATACGGTAACCTGACAGCCTTCTTTTCTCAGTTCCAATGCTGTCTGTAATCCGGATGGTCCGGCACCGATCACTGCTACTTTTTTTCCATTTTCGTCCTTACAGGAAAGATTCCAGTCTTCTTCTCGGTCAAAATGATCTGCTGCATATCTTTTTAAGGACGCAATCGCCATAGGGCTTTTTCCTTAGTTCCATTTACATTTTCCTTCGCAAGGGTGCGCACAGATTCTTCCCAGAGTTCCCGGTAAAAAGAGCTGGTCTCTGATAACTTTTATTGCCTCTTCTCCTTTTCCTTCTCGGATTAATCGAACATATTCTTTTACATTTGTGTGCATAGGACATGTTGCAACACATGCTGCTGTTTCTTCTCCCATACAGTGTTCTGCAATTCCTTTCATATTATCAATTACGCTCTGCTTTAACATAATATACCTCCACGTTTCTTACTTCTGCTTCTTATTTGATATATTTTTCTTCCATGTTTTCGGATCAATCGCAAAAACAAACACACCTGCAACAATAACCACTCCCCATATTGCAAGCCACAATGAAATTTTATTTCCAAATAATACTGCACTGAATATAATTGTCCAAAGAGCAGCCGTGCTGTTTAATGCGGTTCCCATAGCACCCCCCACTAAGTCCACTGCTTTATACCAGGATAAATACGTAATCGCTCCTAAAATTGCAATCATTGCATATCTCACTACCAGACCTGATGTCACAATTTCCTTTGCCATCGGATATCCCTGAATTGCCGGAAGAACTACCAGTGCATAGGCAATCATCGAAATAAAATATCTCAGGCAAAGACATTGCTGTGGTGTTGCTTCCACATGATCCTCTCCCTTGCTGTATTTCATGACAAATCCTATGATAACTCCCTCGGAAGCCCATCCGAATACTGCAATAACTGCAAATAGAATTCCTTTCAGAAAAGCATCCGGAATATCTCCCGTCGGACGGAAACCCAACATAAACGAGCCTGTCAGGCTGATCGCTATTCCTGTAACTGCCCGAAGGGATAAACGTTCTTTCAGAATCACATAAGACAATATCGCACCAACGCCCGGATAAACTACAGAAATACCGGAATCATATGGTGCAGTTGCATACTTGATAGCCAGCAGATATGCACTCATTCCGATCGGAGAACCAACCAGCGCCGCAATTGCTGTTGCCTTCCCTTTTTTTGTTGTAAACAGCAACTGAAATACCTGTTTTAGTTGTTTGTGATACAGCAGGACCACTGCAACCCATAGAAAGCAGAAGCTTTCATGAAAAAAAGCTGTCACTAACGGAGAATACAGAAAGCTTTTTTCTGAAATTCCCTTAGAAAATGCATAGGCAAAATCCGTAAAAATCGAATTCAGTCCAAGTCTCCCCATTAATACACCGTCCAATCCCCATGCAATTCCTACCAGAATACCTAACAATAATCCTTTCCTTAATTTCTTTTCTGTGTCCATTTTACCTTCTCCTTTTTCTATTCGCATGAAAATACACACCCTGTTTATTTTGACATAAGGTGTGTATTTCTTGGTTTGTTATTATTTTAACATATTATTCTTGTTTGTGAAGAAGGCACTTTTTAGTATGAAACGCACTTTTTGGTAGGATATGAAACAAAAAAATTATTCATCATCTTTATTTTTATGATATTCTTTCACATACTTCTTTCCCCAGTGATCCATGGCTTCCATGATGGGAATCAGTTCTTTACCTATTTCTGTCAGTGAATATTCCACCATTGGCGGTACAGTAGGATAAGTTTTTCTGGAAATAATTCCATACTTCTCCAATTCTCTTAACTGCTGTGTTAACATTTTTTGAGTGATCGAAGGAATCTATTTTCTGAATTCATTGTACCGGATGGTCCCCTTTTGATGAAGATTCCATATAAGAAGTGCCTTCCACTTTCCGCTCAGTATTTCCACAGTCAGTTCGATCTCACACTGATAATTAGAACAGCTGATCTTGTTTCCTCTAGCATCTGGCATTTTTTTACCTCCAAAAGATTTTCTGTATCCCATTATACTATCTTATCTTTGAAATTTCATCATAAAATTATTTATATCCATACCAGCAACGGCAGCGTTCACCTGACCCTACTCTGACAATTGAGTTAATGAAGCAATACATAAAAATACCGCCTATCTTAATGTGTCTTCACACAAGATAAGCGGTTAGAAATGATCCATATAGCATATTACCCAATTCTAATCTGGCTCTATCCTATGCCATGTTCCTTCACCCATATTGCCTATCCTATAAAAAAGACACTAAATAAACTGTGCTCACATTTTCGTTCGAGCATAGCTTTCTGATTGCGTTCTTCTTTCTGGTAACTAGCAATATGTGCTGTAAACATAGTTCTCATTTCCTTTCCCGGTACTAGGTACCGCTTTTCTTTTGCTATATAATACTTTATCACAAAACACATTTATTGTCATTAAACTTACAGTTTAATATCTTATTGTGTTTTTGATTCCTCTGTAATAAAAAACACTGAAAAAGTCCTAATTTTTAAGACATTTCAGTGTTCTAAGAAACAGGGGATGAGAGAATCGAACACCGTTGGAAATGTCGATAAATGGCGTAAATAAAGGATTTCTTAAGCAAAGACCTGACATCATCTGACAACATGGTGACATCATTTATTTAAGAATTTATGGAAAGGAGCTGTTTCAGTGTTACACCTAATATAACAAAATAACATCTTTTTTAAACAATTAGGAGAAGACAACAGTGAAACAGTTAAATGAAATTTTTCAAAATTGGAGTGATACTCTGGAAGATTCCCCAGTGATACTTGCAACATGGAAAGCTATCGAAATAGAACTTGAATTGCTACAGAATGACAAGATGCAAGATTTGATTTTTGCATATTCTACGGCGGTGCAAAAAGAAGCTTTTTGTGCTGGATATAAAAAAGGTATTCGGTTAATGATGGAGATTCTCGAGGATTGAAGATTTTAAAAGTTAAGGTTTAAAAAATTAGAAGTAAAAAAAGAAAACATGACGTTGAGGAGGGATTTTACTGAAAAGCCATTTCTATATTCTCAGTACAATAAAAGCCTACTCCATAATCATTATCTTTAGCACCTTCACCATATTTAGGTTCTATTATTCCTGTTGAACCGTGATATAAAATTACATTATCAGAACTGTCAATCTTCATGAAAGCACCTCCTATACTAATACTACTATGATTAAAGTTTAACATAAATCTTCTATTGTGTAAATATATTTAGGTAAAAGAAAAGGTGGTAGATTATCTACCACCTTTATTATAATGAATACCAGTATTATTTATTTAATACCATAACTACTACATCACCACGATTTCCAGCTTTTCCATCAATACCAGGTGCACTAGCATCAAAATCATAATACTTATCCCCAATAGATACTCTAGTAACTACATGGCTGGGGTTACTAGCCCAATATGCTGGGTTTACTACCTGAGCGTCTAACTTAAGATATCTCTGAGCGTAATCCTTAAGTACGAATGCTGAAGCATTACAGTTACCGCATCCATGATTATGGAAAGATTTGTTTGGATCAGCATTATAATCATAATTGTCAAGGATGTACTGACCTAACAGAGTTATTTTCTGAATAGGGTTAAGTTTATCAAAATCAGAATTTGAACCCTTTATATCTCCAAGTACTCCATTAAGCCAACTCTCATATGTTGCCCAGTTCTGGTCATCACTTACAATCACAATATCTTTAGACCATACCTGCTTTCCATCTAAAATAATAGATACCTTACATGATTCCGTTTTCCTCCTAGCATACAAACTAAATGAATAATAATTATACTCACTATTGTAATTTAAAGCATTATACTGTATGCCGTCATTAGAAGTTATAATCTCTAGTTTATTTATAGGAGCATCAGTAGTTATGAGAATGTTGGCAAGATCACCACCATTAAAAACACTCTTAGATTTAAGTGAGCCACCCCTTACCTTAAAGGTGTAAGCAGGGTCTGTCTTACCCTGTTCGGAAGGGTCTGTTGTAGATGTAGCTTTTACCGTTACCGTACAACTAGCAGAAACAGAGGAGTTCCCACTAGAACTACAGGTAATCACAGCCGTTCCCTCCTTAAGAGCCTTAACAGTTCCATTATCTACACTAACCACACTACTATCCGAGGATGACCAAGAAACAGATTTATTGTAAATGTTAGCATTAGTAGGATATAAAGTCGGGACTAAACTATAAGTATCACCAATCTTATCTAAAGTAACACTTGAGGTATTTAATTTAATTTCAGATGGATAATCTAACTCAGATGTAATGTCTACCTCTACCGTACATGATGCCTTAATAGACTCATGACCTTCCACATAGCAAGTAATTACAGCAGTACCATTAGAATAACCTCTAAGAATACCACCTTCCATATCTGCAACATCCGGATTAGAACTTACCCAATACACTGCCCTTTCATCAGAGTTAGCTGGGCTAATAGTATATTCCAGTTCATAGCCTAATTCATCTGTAATCTTAATATATTCCTTACTAAGACTGATTGACTCAGCCAGTACCTTTTCTTCACCACTATTATCATAGTCTACTACTACACTACAATAAGCATAAACTTCTCTATTAGACTTTAAGTAACAAGCAATAACAGCATACCCTTTCTTTACAGCCGTTACAGTACCATCAGAACTTACAGTCGCATATACAGGGTCAAGAGATTCCCAAACAACCTCCTTATCAGTAGCATTAGCAGGTTCTACAGTAGCAACTAATTTCTTAGTAGCACCCTTGCTAGTGAGAGTAATATCAGTATCAGATAATTTAATACCAGTAGCCTCAACTACAGGTTTAGCTGGTTCCGTAGGAGTAGGTTCAGGTGTCTCAGTCGGCTTCGGAGCCTCAGTTGGTTTCGGTGCTTCCGTTGGCTTCGGAGATTCCGTTGGTTGAGGTTTCGGACTCTCAGTTGGCTTAGGGGCAGTCGTAGGATTCGGCTTAGGTGTTACAACAGCTGTCGTACCATTAACCTTTACAACGCATACCAGTTTCTTCTTTCCTACTGTAGCAGTAATGGTAGCACTTCCTGGTTTCTTAGCTGTAATCACAGCACTCTTACCATTCTTAGCAGCCTTAACAGTAACAACAGACTTCTTGGAAGATGACCACTTAGCCTTACCCTTCACACCTTTAAGTTTCAGAGTGTATTTCTGACCTTTGTTTAAGGTGCGACTTGTTACGTTCATACCTTTCTTGGAAGCCTTTACAACAGCTACATAAGTTTTCTTTCCATAAGTAGCAATCACCTTATAAGTTCCAGACTTCTTAGCAGTAACAGTAGCACTCCGAGTATCATTTTTGCTGTAGGAAACTGACAGGTACTTACTGTTTGTTTTCCACTTCACTTTCTTCTTGTTCTTAGCATTTACCCCTGTGATTTTCAAAGTGTATTTCTCACCAGTCACAAGCGTAGCACTCTTCTTTGAGAGTTTCACACTAGAAGCTGCCTCAACCTCCGAAACAACTCCCAAAGGTTCCAATACCGAACCAACAGGTGCAGACGTAACCAAGGTAACCGCCATTACGATACCGCACAACCCCTTCATGATTTTTTTCTTCATTACTTTTTCCTCCTTTTGTGTTATCAAGACTCCAAGACACTGGTTCTTACTGATTACATTATATGCGACTGCAATCTCATATTCAAGTGGATTCTTCTGTTTTAAAATTAAATTGCAACTGTATTTTAGTGACTTTAGGACGGTAGGCAACATGCAACACATCAACGTGGAAATCGACTATACTCCTTTGCAGGAAAAATTAAAGGAAAAGAACATATCTGGCTATAAGCTGGCAGCTTATGGCATTCCTCATAAAACAATGTACAACATTCGACAGGGGAAAATTATAACGCTTGAAACATTGGCGAAATTTGCCTATATTCTGGACTGTAGTATCAGCGACCTGGTAAATTTGAAATGCACTATACATGATGAATAATGAAATAGTTTATTTTTAAAACTTAACATTTAACAAGTGAGGGCGGTCTTAAAGACCGCCCTTTTTTTCGTCTCGGATAAAGTGTTTTCCACAATCGCCACATATTATATTTACTGTCTTAGTGCTTCGGATAATTGTATGGCAGCAGGGGCAGCTCCAACGCTGATAGCTGTTTTTCTTTTTGCTAATTGGCTGGGAACCGTCTGCTCCTTTTCCTTGCGTATTTCCTGTATCGACAAAGGATAATTGTTTTCGCCTCGCAATCTGAATATCTCCCAATCCATATTCCTCACAGAATTTGATAATTCTTTCTGTTGGCTCTGTAATCGTCCAGCCATATTTCTCACTTTTGCTGATCTTTAAGCCCCTTTCCTCTGCAAGTTCCTTAAATCTCCGATTATGATATATTCCCCTGTTGCTGGTGTCCTTAATTCCATTAGCCATTGCATATAAATGGCAGCCTTCATGTATCAAAGTTGCAACCACATTTTCAACTGGTCTGTCCAGGTAATCTGCTGATACATTTAATTCGTGGCTTAAATTTCCAAGTTCGTTTTTCCACACCTTGCCAACGGTAACGTGTCCGTATGCTTCGGCCGTTGATTGCACTGTAATTGTTGGCATATCCAAAGCGTCATTAAAGAACTCTGCGTTAATTAGTTTAAACACCTTGTTTAAATATTGTACTGCACGATTGTAACTTGTTATTTCCTTCATAAACTGTACCTCCTATATTAATAGGCGCTGGTTGTAAAACTTACAACACACGGCGCTGCGCATTTGCTTAACTGCACATTACTTTTGGGCGTCTATCCGTCAAGGGTGCGGTTTACCGCACGTAGCTTGCCCTTGACAGATAGAGGACAAAAAGTATACTTTCCAAAGCAAATCGAAGCAATAAAAGAAAGAACAGTTTGGAAAATAAAAAAGAAGCCAAAAGAATCTTCCAGCTTCTTTTTATACTTATTTTAATTTACAACTGTTAATTTTCTCTTGTGAGCCCTCTTCCGTTCAGAACTTCCATCCATAAATCTTCATTCATGCTGGAAAACATATAATAAAATACATAAGCAGACGCTATAGAAGAAAATGACTTCTGGCTCATTCCAAGTTTCTTTAGAACCACATATATCTGGTTTTCAGCTGTGACCTTTTCTTTTGAGCCAGTTAGCGCTCGAACTAATTTTCCCATATCCTTTTGTTTTTTCTTGTAATAGGAGGGAATATCTTCCAGCAGTATTTGGTTTTGATATAACATTAGGGTCAAAAGCTTACTGGTCTTGTAATTCAACTTATCTGCAAGATCTCTGAAAATGTTATAAACCAGTTCGCTCATTTCAAATTGTAATGTCGGAAGAAATTTGTAATTCCTCATTTCTGAGGTATAGCTAACCTCAAGATCATTCTTGACCTTTTCATAATTCTGCTTGCAGATATCATCGTAAATTAAATCGTAACGATTAAGAAGCAGAAAAAGGATCCAATCCTTTTGTGTCACATTAAAAAGCTTACTGCTTGTCTTGATTTTTTCTTTTAGGTTTTCTGATACAAATAATTTAATTTTGGTTCCCATGGTTAATTCTCCTTTCTTTTAATTTTTTTCTCCGATATAAGACAAATCGAAGAAAAATTCATTTCTCCAATTATTATGAAATCGGAGAAACGCATTGCATAAAACAGCAAAAAAATAATATTTTTAGCATTACTATTGCAATTATACCATTGCCTGAGGTTTAAACGCCAGCATTAGATACTTGGTAATATACAATCATCGACAGGAACTTGGCGAAATAAAAAACGCAAAAGCTCTTGCTGGCGCCAACATGAGGCTCTTGTGACAAGGAGCTCATAAATGAGAAAAAGCAATGTAACTAATGGTGACAATTTGGGAACTATAGGTTCTCGCATTCGTAACTTACGTAAAGAGAAGCATATAACGCAGGAAACTCTTGAAAAGAAAACGACGATTGCTCGCTCTACAATTTCAGCTTTTGAAAATGACAAAAGAATACCGTATGAAGAACAAATTGCCGCATTAGCAGAAGCACTTGATACTTCTGAAATGTACCTTTCAAAAGGTGTTGTTGTTGACTTGCCAAAAGTAAATAAAGAATTTGAAGAAATCTTTAAAGACCTTTCGGAAGAGAAAGTAAATATTGCATATGATTTTGCAAAATGTTTACGGACACTTTCTGACAAAGAAGCTAAATATGTAGATCAGATTGTTCTTTCGGTTGTCGAGAATCTTCCATTGTTGCGAAAAACAATAAAATGGTAATTGTCGCAAAGTTCGACAAGATAAGCTAATTTGTCGCAAACATCGGCATAAATAGCTTATCTTAAGATTTATAATGGAGACAGTTAAAGGTAATAAGCATCAAACTAAAAGCTTTAACTGAAACCAAGTAACTACAGGATATGCGCTATGTAAAGGAGAAAAAATGTATCTGATTGATTATCGTAAACATCCAGGATAAAAAATTACCATCAACAAAGGAAGTATCGAACCTTTAAAACTTCATACAGATCAGAAAACTTGGTATCAAGGGTATAACTTGATTGTCATTATCTGCTTTATAAGTGAAAAGAGGTACACATCGTGAAAAAATTAATTAGTTATGTCAAACAGTTTGTAGCTGAGTTTAAGGAACTTTTTCGAGAATATGACAGTCTTAAGGATCCTGTTAGCATAGAAAAAAGGCAGGAACAGAAAGCTTTCATTGTTACTGGTTTAGTTTTCCTCGTTCCGATAGTACTAATTCTGATATTATTCAGGCAACCACTGCTGGCATTGCTCCGAGTACTTTTACTTACAGTACCGATTGGCGTTGTATTTTGGCTTCTGATTAAGTCTGCCGATATGATGGACAATGCAGAGCCACAGCATCCAGTGATCTCCTATCCAGTATTCAGAGGTTTTCAGCCTGGAAGCAATTATTGTCAAGCTGCAATCATTGACGAAGAATTTAGGGATATCGCAGATTTTTTTGATAGCTGCTACTTTGATCATTTTGTAGATAAAATAAACTGGAATTGCATCGTTTACGTTTTCAGGATTCGTCCCAAAAAAGAAATGCAAATCTCTTATGAGCTGCTTGATCTGATTCAGCACATCTGTGAGAAAAAGGCATCCGTGTTTTTCTCAGAGTGTGAACTCTACCGGGTATACTCAAATGTTGTCGCCTGTAATTTTGGGCATAACGTCTTACAGATCGCATTTGCTTACAATCCACAGGGTGAAGCGCAAATTGTAAAGCTCAGAAACGAAGCGTATCGTCAATGGCATCAAAAGCAAGACCAGGATAACGCTTCAGCTTCAGGCACATTGACTGAAGATGTCCCCGAAATCCCATTGGAAGATGAAAACGCTTCCGAACAGGATAGGGGATGAAATGGGGGTTCGACAAGAGGATATGGAACTCTTTTGGGGAGAAATATCCTCTTGAATATCCATTTGAGAGTCATCCTCATGCACTGATATGTGGCTGCTCAGGCTCTGGAAAGTCTTACAGCACGCTATATGAATTATCACAGTTCATATTCGATAGCTATATTCGTGGCATAAAACCGATAGTCTATGTATGCGATTTTAAGAACTCAGAGGATTTCCAGTTCTTAACGGGCTATCCACTGTACTATGTTGGAAACGAGTGCTATGAGGGCATGGAAGAGTTTTACCAGCAATTTACAGTCACAAGGCAGAATGGGATTGTAGATAAAGGGCAACGGCATCTCATGGTTTTTGACGAGTATGCTTCTGCGGTGTCCTACTACCAGTCCCAGGACAAGCTTACAAAGGGTAAAATGGCTTTTTCACTTATTAGCATGAATGCCGAAATACTTATGCTGAGCCGAAGCTTTAACTATGGTGTCTGGACGTGTGTACAATACGGAACCAGTGATCTCTTTCATGGTGCCCGATTGAACTATATGATTAATTTATCATTAGGGCGCCAGAACAAAGAACAGCTGAATATGCTTTTTTCAGGAGAGGAAATTCCCCAGAATCGCATATACCAGCCAGGGGAAGGTCTGCTTTTAGCAGATGGTTTTCCGCTTAAGGAAGTGAAATACCCACTGGTTGATATGGTTCAGCTTAAACAGTTTATACGCAAAATGCTTTTTAAGGCAATCTGCTAAACTTAACCGACTGGAAGAAATGGAGCTGGCTGACAGACGGTGGCGCAGCCACAAGGATGGCAGCCAGACCCATTTCTGAGTGTCGGATTCATTATTGGCAGACCCATTGCTGATGAAGAAATACATAGTTTTATTCCCAGAAACTTAAGTTTTATAAGCATTTTGGACTTAATAACTATGTAAAATAAAAACATTTTTTACGAAGGAGGAATTCTATGAAAAACCAAACTTCAAATGCTATAATTACCGATCTAGAAAACGCAGAGGATATCAAGTTCGGTAAGCGCGACCAAAAAGCTTTTGAGTCTTTAAAAGCAAACATCGACAAAGGCATGGCAAAAGCCAGTGATGCTTATGTTACTATCGGCTGTGCCCTATGGCAGATTCACCATGGTGAATACTACCGCATTGAAAACTATAAAAATATCGCAGAGTTTGCACTGGATGTCTACGAACTGAAAAAGGCAACTACACACAACTACATAAAAGTAATTGAGAAATTCGGCGAAATCGTGGCTGGTAAAGCTATCGGTTTAAAGGAAAAATACAAGCCCTTTAAGTGTTCACAACTTGTCAACATGACTTCCCTCACCCCCGAACAGTTGGAACAGGTAACGCCCGACTGGTCAGTACGCCAGATAATTGAGTTTGGTAAGGCATCTTCTGTCATTGAAACTGATGAAGATGGTGAAAGTATCATTGATGCAAATGGGGAAGATGCAGAGAAAATTGGCATTCAGGATATTAATGACTGTATGCCCGTTCCAGAACTGGAAGCAGGAAGAACAACCCTTGCCATCTGTAACAGTTTCGATGAATTAATCCAAAATCGTACAGCATATGAAAATGCTTTTAACGATATGAAACATGATAACAATTTTGCAAAGAAAAAAATCCGCTTTGTTTTAGAACTTGCATACGACTGATAATTGTAAAGTAAAACAGAGTGGAGCTACAAGAAAGGAAGAACAAAAAATGAAGATTTTCACAACAGCAAACAATTTTGTAACTTTAATAACAAAAAATGCAACACCATACACCATTGAGGGCAGAGCTGGGATTACATATCGTGTTGTTGTAATGTCCGGGGATGATGTTGAAAAGCTGAAAGTAGTAGATAAAGATGTCTATGATCTGTTTGAACCTGGTAAACATTATCAGCTGACAGGACAATTTGAAGTCCGTAACGGACGATACAGTGAATGGAAAGTTGATGGTTTTGTCCAGGATTAAATGATAAGCAGTCCATACGTATGGACTAAGTTTAACCTTTCTGTGGGGATAGGGAAAATGCCTATCCCCACATTTAAAAAGCAAAGACAAAAAATGAATATGAACCAGGGAAACTAAAAGTTGTTTTGTGTTGCTTACTTGACAATAGCAACACTTTTCAGTCGATGGAGAAAGAGAAAAGTGAATTACAATGTCAAAACAATCGAATACGTGGATTCCGTACAAGTCCGCACTTACAAGCGTCCTGTCACGGTCTCCAATAAAATAACTTTTCCAGAGCAAAAACAAATATCAAAATCAAAAGAAAGAACCCAAAAACAGATTGAGCATAGTATAGAATCATCTGTAAACAGAACAATTAACCAGATATATATGCTCTCAAGGGCTAATAGATGGGACTACTTTATTACTCTCACTATAGATCTCCAAAAGCTGGACAGTACAGATTTCAATCTTATTTCTCAAAAGTTGAATATTTGGACAAACAATTTAAAAAAGCGGTATGCCCCAGACCTAAAATATATCATAGTTCCAGAACTTCACAAGGACAAGCGCAAATGGCATTTTCATGGATTGTTTGCAAATATCGGCAAAATGTCTTTGGATTTTTCTGGTAAAGTTTGTATTGGAAAATACATTTATGATTATATGCAAAAACCTTTTGCAACTAAGATTTACAATATTCCATTATGGAAATACGGATTTTCTACTGCAACCGTTATTCGTGACCCATCAAGAGCCAGTTCTTACATAACGAAATATGTTACTAAGGATTTATGCCGAGTTTTGCCAAATCAACACCGTTATTTAGCAAGTCAGAATATTGATAAACCAATAGAACGTGTATTCAATATTGCTTATGAAGATTTAACTCGAATTTACAGAAAGTATCTAGGACAGATTGCTTATATGTCAAAGGTAAAGATACCAGATGCTGGACAAGAAATCATATACATGGAATTAAGTAAGGAAAAAGGTAACACGATGCCATGTAATATAGATTTTTCTATTTTTGAACCGGAAAATCAAAAGTCTATCCGACCAGCTGGTAGTAGACACATGGCAGACACAAAACAACAAACACGAAAAGATATTTTCCCTGAAAAAATTAATCTTTCACCTACTCCTGTTTCCGTTAAGAGACACATTCAAAAACTAAGGGAATTAAAATCTTTTTTAAAGGAACACCCAGAACAAAAACCAGTATATCGTGATATTAATATAGATTTTCAGATACTACAGATAAAAAGAAACATGATGTATGAAGAAGCAAACGTATTAGAAGAAGATGGAGCAAACAGCAATGAATTTAGTCCCGCTGTTGATGCGCCATTTCCATAAGCTACATAAAAAAATCAGCAAAAACTATAACAAAGGTAGCCAGTCCATACGTTTGGGCTGTGAAAGAAGTTTATATGAACACAACCTAAATATTTTTATACCATTGGGAGAGGGGTAAAACTCTACAATACCAAAAGAATAGGAGCCATAACATGAATCATAACACTAGATGTCAAAGGAATCGCAATCTGAAAGCAAATGGAGTTTAACGAAAAAGAACTCTTGGATTTTGCGATCAAGAATGATATCATAGATATAGGTGCAACGCTGAAACAAATAGAAGAAATGGAAAGACAAGAGATTTTAGCACAGCATCCCTATAATATCACTAAAGCCGCCAACTATTATTCAACTTATTTTCCGAGTATAGACGGAAAACGTCAATATAGGAGACGGCGGACACGAAAAGAGATTGAAGATTTAATTGTAGAATACTACAAGGATAAGATGCAGGAAATTTATCTGAAAGATGTATTCTATGAATGGATTAACCAAAAACTGGAATATAATGAAATCCAGAGGGCTTCTTATGATCGTTACATAAACGATTATAAAAGATTCTTTGAAACGAAACCGAATGTATTATCAGTAAAGCGTTTCAAAAATATCAACGAAGATGATCTGGAAGCTTTTATTAAAGTTTCAATCCGTGACTTCAATCTCAGTCGAAAATCCTATGCAGGTCTTAGAACCCTGCTGTATGGGATTTTTAGATACGGAAAGAAAAAGAAATACACAACCATCAGCATTTCGCAATTTATGAAAGACCTTGATCTCCCAAGAAATATGTTTCAGAAGAAAGTTATTGAGAGAGAAAAGGAAGTTTTTATGGAGGACGAACTGCCTGTGATTATCAAGTACCTTAAAGAACATCCAGATATATATAATCTTGGCATTCTTCTGGTATTTGAAACAGGTATGAGAGTTGGCGAACTTGCTGCACTTTCACCAGACGATATAGGGAACTGTGAAATCAAGATCAGACGTACCGAAGTGAAGTACCGTGACGAGAGTGGTCATTGGCTTGTAACTGTGAAAGATCATCCCAAAACATCCGCTGGATGCAGGAATTTGATTATTCCTCCAAAGGCAATTAAGACAGTACAGGCTGCTATGAAGCTCAACCCAAACGGAAGTTATTTGTTTGAACACAACGGAAAAAGAATCCGTGGTAACACATTCAATAAACGACTTTCGAGTATCTGTAAAAAACTGGATATACCACACAGGACTATGCACAAGATACGAAAAACATACGGTACAATGCTAATTGACAGCGAACAAATGTCGG
>UMEY01020458.1_pt1 | contig 15232 bp, 10 predicted proteins | sample 1964881 | NCBI WGS metagenome assembly UMEY01 (sample SAMEA4836033, study PRJEB28245) | human gut metagenome | biome: gut microbiome; material: fecal sample | place: Denmark | collected 2008 | reverse complement strand
ATTTTTTATTGTCCTCTTGACGGGGAGCATACCATATTACCATGGGTACTTTTTCTTAAGTTACTCTAATCTGTAATTTGTTGTTTTATACAACTCATACTATTCTTCATCTTCTCTTTTCTTTCTCTTAAGTGAGAATCCTCCGATTCCGGCTCCGAGAGATGTTACTGCAAGTCCTAACCACGCAAACATGCTTGATGGATCTCCGGTCTTCGCAGCTTTTCCACTCTTCGTATTCGATGTGGATCCTGTCTTACCGGATTTGCCTGATGTACCGGTTGTTCCATTTGTACCATTAACTTTCTGTCCTGCATCCTTTTTCACAAGTGCACTGATTGCTTTATTCAGCTTCTCAGTTGCTTTATCAACTGTATCCTGATCTTTCTTTTCTTTCAGTGCCGTGTCAGCCTCAGCCAGTGCTGACTGAAGTGCTTTCCAGCTGTCTGCTGTATAATCTGATTCTTTTAAAGCACCTGCTGCTTTAATTGCTTTTTCAAGTGCATCTGTTGATACTTCTTTCGTCGGCTCATCCGGTGTCGCTGCTTCCAGTGCGTCGATTGCTTTGTTCAGGCTATCTGCTGCTTTATCAACTGTATCCTGGCTCTCTTTTGCTTCCAGTGCAGATTTCGCTTTTGTCAGCTCTGACTGAAGTGCTTTCCAGCTGTCTTTTGTATAATCTGATTCGTTTAATCCTTCTGCCTTTTCAATTGCTGCTGCAAGTTTCGTTGTATCTACTTCAGATGGCGCCGGAGTTTCTCCCGGAACTTTGTATGTAAATGTAAGAGGTGTTGTATAACCAGTTGATGTAACTGTGATCTGGAATTCTGTTCCGGCCAACGCATCTTTAAATGGCGCTGCATCTGTCACCAGCGTTCCGTCTTTATCAATAATCTTTACAGAACCTCTTCCACTTGCTGCATAATCGGTGCCGTTCACATTTACAGATGTAATATTTCCGATATAAGTATTGAATGCTTCCTCATTACTGTTTTCTGCCACTGTAAGCTTTTTGTTATCTGCATCATATGTTGCCGGCATATCTGTTGTTGACAGAATGAATGTTGTTTTCAAATCTGCATATTTTCCATTTTTATCTTTTACTGTAAGTGTATATTTCCCCGGATTAATTGAAGAATCTGCTTTAAATGTTAATACATTGCCTTCTACTTTCACATTCAATCCTTCAACGGTGTATTCCGGATCAAAATCATCCCTAAGATTCAGCTCTATCGCCGTCTTACCAGCAGAAATATCTGCATCTGCAACCTTAACAGCATCCTCTGTTTTTGCAAATTTTACAGGGACATAAAGATCATTAACATCAATTGTATATAGACCATTTGTTGTATAATATTCAATACTGTCAATCGTCTTGCCCATCATAGATGCATAATGCGCTGAAGATGTCGGGCAACCATGTACTGACTCTGTATATCCGGTACTCCAAGCGAGCTCATTTCCTCTCCAGATGTTCTCCAGATGACGCATACCATAGGCAGTTCCATCTGTTGTCTTTACAACGACTGCATTTACATTAGAAGATGTAATCTTATCTTCCGGAAGTCCGTCCAGATTAAGCTGGTAATCTCCATAAGAAGACTGTGTTAACAATTCTGCCGTAACACCTGTCAGAGCTTCTGCTTTCTGTCCTTTAACCTCGCTGAATACAAGTTTTCCATCCTTGTCCATAGAAACTTCTTTGTAATTTGCAGGAGCCTCTGTCAATGGATAGTATGCATATGTCTCGTTTTCAAAAAGTGTATCTTTTCCTTCTAATGTTGTGGTAGATGTCTGTCCACGGTTCGTTACTGTAATATCAACTTTATCCGTATCTTTTACTTCTTTGTATTTTGTAAGATCTACTGAAGGATCTACTTTCACAGCAAATGTAATACCATCAATCTGTGATCCATCTGCATTTTCATGATAAGAACCACCTGCAAGTCCTGTGGTACGTGTCTTGTTCTTTGTTGCAGAAGTAAATACATCAACATCCACGTCATTGTTTGTTGTCTCTGATTTGTAGAATGCTGCATACGGGATGTTCATGAGAACATAAGTCTCTTTTTCCTCTGCTTTTACAAGTGACTCGATTGCTGCATTCAGATGACTGGTTGCTTCATCCACTGCCGCCTGTGAATGCTTTGCTGCTAATTCCTCTTTTGCTTCCTGAAGTTCTGTCTGCATTGCTGCCCAGCTCTCTGCTGTGTAATCTGATTCTGTTAAGCCTTCTGCTTTCTTAATTGCTGCTTCCAGATTTGTTGTGCTGATCTCTTCGTCTACATCTTTTACGATATTTGCATCTGTTGCCTGGAAGTTATAGGTTACATCTTTATATCCAAGTGCTGAGATTGTCATTGTCCAGTAGCCTGTTCCATCTGTTCCTTCCGGCAATGTACAACGCAGTGACTTGGTAAGTCCAAGCTGGATTCCCTGTGCTTTATGCATCCAGTTATCTGCTGCAAATTTTGTTCCGTATGTTGCTTTTGCATTCGTGTATGTACTGTCATCTCCATAGTATGTCCATTTTACACTCTGCATATTTGCTCCGAGGTCTCCGTAATTACCTGTCAGATCTACTCTTAAGAATTCTCCATAAGAGCCCTTTGCTTCTTTTACTGTAAGTCCTGCTTCTTCTGCTGTTGGTGCTGTTTTTAATTCCTGTCCTTCAATTCCAGATTCCGTTCCTGTCTCTTTTGCTGAGAAACTGAATGTTCCATCCGCATTCTTAGTTGCTGTCTTAAGTCCGTTTGTATCTGCTGTAACTTTTGCTTTCAGACCTTTGTATGACTGAAGTTTATTCTCGGCAAATCCTCCTGCAAGTTCTCCACCGTTTTCTACAACTTTGTATGCTTTGCAGAATGCTTCATAATCTTCTGTCGCTACTTTTACCGGTACATATTTCAGTCCTGTAACATCATATTTTGTCATCTTCGTTGTTGTTCCGTCTTCTTCGGTGATTGCTCCACGGTCAAATGTAATCGTTTTTCCATCTGTCAGAACAGCTGTCTTTGAATCTGTCCAATATAACACTTCATAAGATTTTCCATTTTCTGCCTCTATGGTTGCCACACACTGATAACTTCCTCTGTGAAGTCCATGGTTCACCGTTGCACGTGTTACAACATCAAATGCACCTTTATCTGGCTCTCCTTTTGTATCCAATTCACTGGATGATGAACTGTCTCCTGCTGCCTGTACTCCTTCTGCTGCCCAGTATTCCGCCCAGCTAAGTCCTGCATAGACATATTTATATTCTTCTTTTACTGCTGCTTTCAAGTTATCAATTGCACTATCAAGATTTTTTTTCGCTGCATCGACTGTATCCTGAGATTTCTTTTCAGCGAGTGCTGTCTCTGCAGACGCAAGTGCTGTCTTTAACGTATTCCATGTCTCAGCTGTGTAATCACTTTCTTTTAATGCTTTTGCTTTCGTAATTGAAGCTTCCAGAGCTGCTGTATCTACAGTTGCTGCTGTACTTGCTTCTGGTGCCGACTGGATTGCTTCTAATGCCGCTTTTTTTATGGCATCAGATGATCTTGTTGCAGTAGATACGGTATCCCAACTATTAATTGTATCTTCTGTTGCTGACTGACCAGCTAATTTTGATTTTATTCCCTTTGATTTAGAATATGCTTTGTTAAAATATGAATCGTTACCAGACTCATAGCCATTTTCCGGAGTTACTACAATATCAGAAAACTTTCCATCTTTTACAGTCAAGGCTACTCGGACATCATATTCATTCCATTCATCTTCATCATCATCCTCTGTTCTTGTGACATGTGCAGTCTTCATATATGTTCCATCTTTTGCCACCTGATCTTTCGTTACCGCCATCGCCGGTACCGCCGGACAAATGCTGGCTGCCATGGTTGCCGACATCGCAACTGCCATTACTTTTGTCTTCATTTCTTTCTTTTTCATAAAAGCCTCCTTAATGAAAATATTTATTATTAAGTTAGTATTTTCTAACTTATAATCAAAAAAAATTTTACTAATCAGACATGTGCATTTTCCACACATGTCTGCATATTATGTTATTTTATACTCCAAGCCAAATACATAATCCAAGTAATATCAACGCTCTTAAAATTGTAAACCAGATTTCATTGCCTCTGATCTTTTTCACTCCGCAGTGAATATTCTTCTTCGGACATGTATCTATACATTTCTGGCACTGGAAACAGTCACCTTCTACTTTCCAGGAACCATCCGTCGGAAGTCCGATATTCGCCGGACATTTTCTGGAACATGCACTGCACTTTGGAATGCAGGATTCCCGGTCTCTGTGAAGTGCAAATACCGGCAACACCGGAACCAGTGAGAATACAGCTCCCATCGGGCAGAAATTTCTGCAGAAAAATCTTTCCTCCAGACACATTCCGACAATCAGAAGTACCAGAATGACCAACCCTATGAGATATCCATTCAGTTTAAAATTTCCTGCATGTATCATGGAAAATACATCCCAAGGACTTGTTCCCTGTGCTTTACTGTATACACCGCCATAGCACATAAATACGATGATTACCAGGATCACATATTTCAGATATACAAGTCTGTCTGCAATCCGGTCCGGAATCTGCACCGGTTTCTTTTTCATCTTTTTGCAGATCAGTCTGTATAATGCATTCACTCCATCGCCAAGACTTCCAAATGCACAGGCAAATCCACAAAAGAATCTTCCGAAAACAGCAGTATATACACACACCACAATAAGTACAGTAACAAATGATGTCAGCGCCACTTTTTCACCTGCACCAATCTGTGTAAATATATATTTCACACCTGCAAATGCTGCCGTGTATACCGACGGAATAAAGATAAAATACAGCAATTGGATGATTGCCCTTATCCATATATGTATCTTTTTCAATTGTTTTGCATTCATTTATTTTACCGCCTTATCTAATGCCTGTTTTGTCGCATTCTTAATTCCTGTAGAACTGAAAGTCGCACCACTGATCGTATCTACTTCTGCACTTTGCGCATCCAGAATCTTCGGTATAATATCTTTCGCCATAGTCAGATAAGAACCATCTTCTCCATCAGCAGAGACAATATTTACTTCCTTAATCTTCTGCTTTTTTACTATTACTTCCACTTTAACAGTTCCACCAAATCCATCCGCTTCTCCGGTATATGTTCCGTCTTTATAAGAACCGTTTTTTGAATCCTCATCTTCTAAACTTTCCGTATTTTCGATTTTGGCATTCAGTTTTGTAATTTCCTCATCTTTTGCTCTGACTTCCAGCACAGAATTATATCCCAATATCAACCCGACGATCACTACAACACTCATCAGGCGCATCCAGAATTCTCTCATTCTTCTCTCTCCTTTAACTCAGTCTCTTTTTACTGTCTTTTTGCAGAAAGCAAGGCGTTCTCACATGCATCCAGGATTGCTTTTGAAGTACAGGTTGCACCCGATACTGCATCAATTCCTTCTGTATTACCTTTCTCGATCAGCTGGCTTGTCACACCTTTTTTATTCGATGTTCCGTTTGCAGCGCGAAGGATATATCTGTCATTCGATGAATCTCCGTCCCCTTTTACATCAGTAACAGCAACAATCTTGTCACCCCGCACTGTCACTTTCAATGTCAGATTATAAGCCGTGAAATCTTCATCTTCATCCGGTCTGCACAGCGCACGTCCTTCATAGATACCATTTTTATATACTGTAGTATCATCTTCGCCATCATCTTTTTTCTCCAGCAGTGCCAGTGCCTGATTCAGATTCTCAAGAGCCTGGTCCACATCTTCCTGACTGATCTCTGTCTTATCTGCATCAAGCAGCTTCTGTGCGTCTTCCATTCTGGTCTTAAGAACCGCATAGGTTGCTTCTGTATAATCCTCTTGTTTCAGTTCTTCTGCTTCTTTCATCGCTTTTTCAAGTTCTGAAGTATCAGCTTCTTCCTTATTCGGCTCCGTTGTCTGTCCGTTTGTTACCTTTTCTGCTTCTTTTAATGCATTCTTCACTGCATTTATGAGACCATTTGAACTGTAAGTTGCTCCGGATACTACGTCCACATCCGTACTCTGTTTTTTCATAATATTTTTTACTACATCCATTGCACGATTAAAGAATTTTTCATCATCATAATTCTTTGTTACGAGTACTGCCTTGATTGATTTATCCTGAAGAACCACCGCTACTTCTATCTCACCGTTATACCCTTCTGCCGTTCCGTAATAAATACCTTCTTTATACGGAAAATTGCCTTTGACAGTCGTATTATCTTCTGTCTTAGAAGTATCTTCCGTCTTCGCATTCACAGACTGTAAATTACCGCTTACTGCAGCCTGACGGAGTGCATCTCTTACTGCACTCTTAATTCCGTTCGAACTGTAAGTCGCCCCGGAGATTACATCTACATTTGTACTCTGCGATGAAATAATATTGCCGATCAATGCTTCTGCGCGATTCAGATAACTGCTGTCATCATGATTCTCCACAACCTCAATAGACGTAATCTTTCCTCTGCTGATCACGACCTTAACTTTCAAAGTTCCCCCGAATCCGGTTCCTGTTCCATAATAGGTTCCATTTTTATACGCTGCCGCATCCTGCACGTCAGCCAGTGACAGTGTACTTCCCTGTACCGCTGCATTTCCGGACTGGGATTCTCCCGTCTCTCCACTGTCTTTTTCTCCTGTCAATGCATTCTTCACCGCACTGATAATACCATTAGAGCTAAATGTTGCGCCAGACACCACATCCACATCCAGAGTCTGTCCTGCAATGATCCTGTCTATCACTGCTTTTGCACGGTTAAAGAACGCCGCATCGTCCGAAGAACTTAAGATATCAATTGCCGTAATCTGTTTATCTTTGATCGTTACCGCAACAGTCACCTCGCCGGCATAACCGGTTCCTGTTCCTTTATAGATTCCGTCTGCCAGATCAAAAGAACCTTTTGCCTTGCTTTCTGTCTTCTTCGCTTCCTCGGCATCCGTTGTCTTTGTCTCTTTCGTCTGTGCCTGAGCTTCATAAACCGGTGCCTGATAGCCGCTTAACGACACCCCGATACAGGCTGCAACTACAATCGCCGAGGTAGCCGGTGCACCCTGTTTTATTTTTTTGATCACTTTTTCTTTGTCCATATCTTCCGCCTCTACTTTTTCATTACATTTACCTTATAATCCGATTGAAAATCATCCGCGATCCCTTCTGATACGTATAATTGTTCGTCATCCGTAAGCAGAATCACATCAAATTTATCGTTATACTTCTTCCAGAATTTCTCCGCTTTCTCTTTTCCCATGATAAAAAGTGAAGTAGATAATCCATCCGCAAGTGTTCCGTCATCACTTACGATCGTCACCGAAATCAGTCCGTTCTCTGCAGGATAGCCTGTAGACGGATCAATGATATGATGATATTTCTTCCCATTTTTTTCAAAGTATCTCTCATATCCGCCCGATGTGATAACCGCCTTGTCCTTTGCCTGCAGGATTCCAAGATAATTTCCGTCTTCATCCGGACTTTCTACCGCAACTTTCCATGCGCTTCCATCTGGTTTTGCACCAAGAAGCTGTACATTTCCTCCAAGACTTACCAGACCGCTCGTCACACCGCACTTTTTATAAATCTGCATAATCCTTGAAGATGTATATCCCTTCGCAATGCCTCCGAAATCAATTTTCACATTCTTAGGCAGCGTGATTTTTTTTGTCTTTTTGTCGTATTGGATCTTCGATGCATCTACATTCTTCAGTAACGCACTCAGTTCATCCTCCGCAGGGATCCGATAATTCTCCGTTGTAAATCCCCATGCATCCATGACCGGATAGATGGATATGTCAAATACTCCTTTTGTCTGTTTATATATTTTTTCAGAGCGTTCATACAAGTACGCCGTGTCATCCGAAACAACAGCTTCCCCGTTTTGATTTAATTTGTACACTTCACTGTTTTCATTTCCGGTAGACAACATTCCATCCAGTCGTTTGATCTCTGTCTCGGCTTTATCTACTGCTTCAGATGCATGCTCTCCATATGCTGTTACCGTCATATACGTATCCATCGCAAATATATCGCGACTCTGCTTTTCTTCACTGGATTTTTCGGAATTTTCATTTTTGGAATCTTCTTTTTTATCTGTCTGCGTCTGTGTCGTCTTGGCGGATGCCGTACTGTTTCCACATCCAACGGTTCCCATCGACACCGCCGCACATAAAATGGCTATTACAATCTTTCTTTTCATTCTTTATCCTCTATATCTATAGTTACTTTCATCTATCAATAGTTAGTCTGTATTATTTTCAATTTCACTCTTCTAACTCAATAAATGTACCATATGTTTTTTTCTGCTTCAATTCTTTTTTTGATATTGATATTTATTATCATTTAATTTTGCTATTGATTTTTTCAAAAAAGCGCAAAAAAATATCCTGAAATCTTTGATTCTTTCAAAAATTTCAGGATATCAGTGGACCTGGCGGGAGTTGAACCCGCGTCCGAAAGCCCATCCATTCGAGCATCTCCCATCACAGTCATTATATTAACATTCCCTCCATGCGGCACCTAATGACAGGTTCCTCACTTTAGTAGCTTCATAAATTCTTCCATCCCCTCAAAGCTTTGGGAACGAAGTGCTCCGCCTGTTTGAAGCCGGTGACCCGAACAGCGGATGATCCGGGGCCGACTGCGGCCTAATTAGGCTGCGTACGCTAATTCTGTATTGTCTGCGTTTATATTTAAGTGGAACTTTTAACGTAGTGTCCCGCTACGGATGGCTTCTCCAACTTCCAGACCCCCGTCGAAACCAGTACAAGCCCTGATTGTAATGCTTTTCTGGTTTGCAGACTGTCTTTACGTAAATTTAATTATAGTCTTAATCAATTTCATTTGTCAAGCCTCTCACCTAATAAAATTTGAGATAATACAGATAATTGGCAACTCCTTCCGAATACATGACAGTGAAAAGAGACATATTCGAACTTCTATTCTATATGCCTCTTCTCACTATACATAATAAACCACTATATTGTTGTAAACTTTTTTCTTACTCTACATCTTTCAATGCATCATAATCTTCTTCGCCGGTACGAACCTTGACAACCTTCTGTACATTGTAAACGAATATCTTTCCGTCTCCGACATGTCCGGTATAAAGAGTTCTCTTCACAGTCTCAATCACTTTGTCTACCGGAATGCTTCCTACGATAACTTCTACTTTAACCTTTGGAAGTACGGTTACATCCATCTCAACTCCACGGTATTTCTCACCGGCACCTTTCTGAACACCACATCCCATAACCTGTGTGACTGTCATTCCTGTTACTCCAAGATCATTGAGTGCAGTTTTCAGTTTTTCATATCTTGAAAGTTTGGCAATGATAACAACTTTATGTATTCCAGTCTCAGGATCTACAGGAGCAGTTACTTTGACAGATGCAGCTCTCTGTGCTTCTGAAGCTTCATCATAATCATTTTCTCCAAGCTCTGTATTCTCATTGATACTCATGCTTCCTTCTGTGATATCCATCAGACTGAAACCTGCATATGCAGATGCCAGACCATGTTCTTTCACATCCAGACCTACAATCTCTTCTTCTTCTGTTACTCGAAGACCTACCGTCTTATCGATAATCTTAAATACAATCGTCATGGTTATGATCGTCCATGCCATTACGGTTACTACACCAAGCAGCTGTAAGCCAAGCTGGTGGAATCCGCCGCCGTAGAACAGACCTTTCAATGTGCACTCTGGTGCTGTTTTTGTTGCAAAGAGACCGACTGCGATCGTTCCCCAGATACCATTTAAGCAATGAACTGCAACTGCTCCGACCGGGTCATCTACATGAGCAACATTGTCACAGAACCATACGCCAAATACAACCAGAAGTCCGGCTACCACACCGATGATGATCGCACCTGTTGCATCAACGACATCACAAGGTGCAGTGATTGCTACCAGACCTGCAAGTGAAGCATTCAGACACATCGATACATCCGGTTTGCCATATCTAAGCCATGTAAATATCATACATACAACCGTTGCGATTGCCGGTGCGATCGTTGTTGCCATAAAGATCGATGCAAACTGTGGACCTGTCGTAGCGGCAGCTCCGTTGAATCCATACCATCCAAACCAGAGGATGAAACATCCAAGTGCACCGATTACAATGTTATGTCCAGGGAATGCATGTACCTTTGTTACTTTTCCATCTTTATCTCTGGTAAATTTACCAATTCTGGCTCCTTCCAGTGCGGCTCCGATAAATGCTGTTGTTCCACCAACCATGTGGATTGCACAGGAACCTGCAAAATCATGGAATCCTAAACTTGCAAGCCATCCACCGCCCCAGATCCAGTGTGCCTCGATCGGATATACAACAGCGGAGATCACTGCGGAATAAATACAATAAGATAAGAATTTGGTACGTTCTGCCATTGCTCCGGATACGATGGTTGCCGTTGTCGCACAGAACACCAGGTTAAATACAAAATTGGACCAGTCAAAATTTGCATAATCGGTAAAAATTCCAAGTGTCGGAGTTCCGATAAATCCGCCAAGTGCATCTTCACCAAGCAAAATTCCAAATCCCAATGGGATAAATACACAAGTTCCTATACAAAAGTCCATCAGGTTCTTCATAATAATATTGCCGGCATTCTTCGCTCTGGTGAATCCTGCCTCTACCATTGCAAATCCAGCCTGCATGAAAAATACAAATGCTGCACCGATCAGGAACCAGATTCCAAATACCTGTGTGCCTACGGCATCCTGTATCGCCGATAATACTTCTTTCGTCATAATGTCTCCTCCTTCATCCTTCAGATGTCCGATAACGAAAAAGAGTGTGCACTTCCGTGGTCGACTCACGAAAATGTACACACCCTTGTGCTATCCTTTTATATAAAAGAAAAAGCGCCTCGAAATGATTCTTTCGAAGCGCCCTTGCTTTTATGTCCCGTAGTTTAACGCCGTGAACTTTTTTTGTCAAGGAAATTTCTGACATTTTTCTGACGTCACACACAATTTCGTTTAATTATCACAACACGATCTTATTTTTCTTATATTTTTTCTACATTATTCCAGACCAAGAATTTCTCCAAGTACTTCTATAATAATTTCATTGGTGCAGGATTTTACAAATCCCATCATATGTAATGAGATCTCATCCTGCTTCTGAGCTTCCGTCAGTTCCGGATTTCTGTTCGTTTCATTAATAAGCTGTACCAGATGTGGTGTCAGCTCCTCGTAGGTCTCTAATGTCGTCTGGGTAACCAGATTTCTTAATTCTTCTTTCTTTGTAGGTACCATTCTTTTCTCCTATCTGAGTTTCATCTTGAAATCACGTTCTGCTTCACGTCTCTGATCCTTTTTGGCGATATCCTGACGTTTATCATATAATTTCTTACCTTTTGCCAGACCAATCTCCACCTTTACAAGGCTGCCTTTGAAATATACTTTCAATGGAACGATTGCCATTCCCTTTTCCTTCGTTTTACCGATCAGTTTATTGATCTCTGATTTATGAAGGAGTAATTTTCTGACTCTGAGTGGGTCTTTATTAAAGATATTTCCCTTTTCATATGGACTGATATGCATACCGTAGATAAAGACTTCTCCATTTTCAATACGGATAAAGGATTCTTTGATACTGCATTTTCCCATACGGAGTGACTTTACTTCTGTTCCGTGCAGAGCAATTCCTGTCTCGATCTTATCCAGGATAAAATAATCATGATATGCCTTTTTATTATTTGCAACCATCTTGTCATTACTCTTCGCCATCTCCGGCACCTCCCTGATTCACAATCTTAAAATCAATCGTACGCATCAGACGATCTGCATCCAGCACCTGTACTCTTAAGGCTTCTCCCAGTTTGTACACTTTCCGTGTATGCATTCCTATCATCTCATAACGTTCTTCATTGTATTCATAATGATCATCGGTCATATTTGTTACATGGACCAGACCTTCTATCGTATTCGGAAGCTCTACATACATACCCCATTTAGTAATTCCAGAGATCACACCGTCGAATTCCTCTCCGATATGTGCCTGCATGTATTCTGTCTTCTTGAGTTTGATTGTCTCTCGTTCTGCCTCATCCGCACGACGTTCCATCTCACTGGAACGCTTTGCAACTTCCGGAAGGATCGACTGGTAGTGTTCAATCTTACTTTCATTCATTCTTCCCCGCAGGTTATCCTTAATGATCCGATGGATCTGAAGATCCGGATATCTTCGGATCGGAGAAGTAAAATGCGTATAATAATTCGCCGCCAGTCCAAAATGTCCGTCATTCTCTGCCGTATACTTTGCCTGTTTCATCGAACGAAGTGCCAGACGGCTGATCATTGCCTCTTCCGGTGTATCTTCCACTTTCGTTAGTAACTTTTGTATTTCTTTTGGTCTAATTTCATTAACTCCAATATGCATTGAATACCCAAAATTATTGATAAATGTTGCCAGTGTACGGATTTTTTCTTCATCCGGCGCTTCGTGGGTACGGTATACAAATGGAAGCTCCTGCCAGTAGTAATCTTCTGCAACCGTCTCATTTGCCAAAAGCATGAAATCCTCGATGATCTTCGTTGCAACATTTCTGTCATATGGTTTAATATCGATCGGCTTTCCATTCTCATCCAGAATCATCTTCGTCTCCGGGAAATCAAAATCAATGGAACCGCGTTTCTTCCTTCGGGCTCTTAAAATACCCGAAAGCTCCTGCATCCGTTCGAACATCGGAACCAGTTCTTTGTATTCTGCGGTCTCCGCTTCATCATGATCCGTTAAAATCTTCTTTACGCTGGTATAGGACATTCTGCGATCCACATGAATTACTGTCTCAGCGATCTCATGTGCGATCACATCACCTGACGGATCCACTGTCATGATGCAGCTGAGTGCAAGTCTGTCCTCTCCTGCATTGAGTGAACACATTCCATTCGAAAGTGTATGTGGAAGCATCGGGATCACACGGTCTACCAGATATACACTTGTCCCCCTTTCCAGTGCCTCTCTATCAAGTGCACTGTTCTCCTGCACATAATTCGTCACATCTGCAATATGCACGCCCAGAATATAATTTTCTCCCTCTTTTACAAGGGATACCGCATCATCCAGATCCTTTGCATCTTCTCCGTCAATCGTGACCATCTGCCAGTCACGCAGATCCTTTCTTCCATTCATGTCAGCTTCGCTGACCGGTTTTGCAACACGCTCTGCCTGTCTTAATACTTTATCCGGAAATTCTACCGGGAGGTCATACCCTTTTACGATCGACATGATATCTGTTCCCGGATCATTCAGATGACCGATGATCTCCACGATTTTTCCTTCTGGTTTCTTTCCATTCTCTCCATAAGAGGTCAGCTCCACTACAACTTTGTGTCCATCCACTGCCCCTCTTGATTTTTCAATCGGTACAAATATGTCCTGATCCAGTCTCTGGTTATCCGGAATCACGAATCCAAACTTCTTTCCCGGCTTCATGCGGTAAAGTCCGACTACTTTTGAAAGCCCCCGCTCCAGAATCTTCACGATCTTTCCTTCACGGCTTCTTCCTTCCGGTTCTTTTGTAAGTACGATCTCAACATGATCTCCATCAAATGCACCACAGGTATCATCCGCACCGATGAATACATCCTCTGAATCTCCTTCGTCCAGCACCACAAAGCCAAATCCCTTAAGACTTGCCCGGAACACACCGGTCAGACGCTTTGCATGTCCCTTGCAGTATTTTCCTCTCTTGGAAAGATATATCTTTCCTTCCTGCTCCAACGCTTCCAGGATCTGTCTTAACTCATCTCTGTCTTCTTTTGCCACGCGAAGAAGCATTGCCAGTTCCTTGAATTTCATCGGTGTATATAAATCATCACAGATCAGATCATAGACAACTTTTTTTCTTTTATCAAATTTCTTACTCATATCTCTATGCTCCCCTGCATATTCTGTGTTCCAAAAAGGGACACTCCCATACAGGAGTGTCCCTTTCATCTTCTAAAAATATGCTCTATCCTATGCAAATACTTTTAAATTCAACACTGCTGCCAGTACAATAAACAGAATCGCAAGGAATTTTGTCGACTTCACCAGTGCACCTTCCATAGAACGGCCCTTGTTCTGTCCCCAGTAAGTATCAGCGATACCACTAATGGCACCAAGCCCTGCTGACTTACCTTCCTGCATCAGTACGATAACTGTTAAAGCGATACAGTCTATTGCAAATATTATCATTAATACAATCTTCAAAATGTCCACTATTCACACCTCCTGCGGATAAACCACATATATTCTATCACAGGATGGCCGATAAGGCAAGCTAATCTCATTCAAAATCTTATCTCAGGCAGGATTAAATCTGTACATTTTCTATTTTTTCTTCAAATGGGTTCTGATATACAGCCACATCCCCCAATCTTTCCTCTATCCGTAATAATTGATTATACTTTTCCACCCGTTCCGACCGGCATGGGGCTCCTGTTTTTATCTGCCCTGCATCTGCCGCCACTGCAATATCTGCAATGAAAGAATCGGCAGTCTCTCCCGAACGGTGTGAGATTACCGTCTTATATCCGGCATTCTGCGCCATCTTTACTGCTTCAAAGCTCTCCGTCAGTGTCCCGATCTGATTCACTTTGATCAGTATCGCATTCGCCGCTTTTCTTCTGATCCCTTTGGCAAGTCTTCTGGTATTCGTCACAAACAAATCGTCTCCTACCAGCTGCACCCGCTCTCCGAGCCTGTCCGTCAGCGTCTTCCATCCTTCCCAGTCATCTTCATCCAATGGATCTTCAATGGATACAATCGGATATTTTTCTATAATATCTTCGTAATAATCGATCAGTTCCTCTGCAGAACGGACGATCTTATATCCTTTTTTCTTTGCCTCACCGTCGAATACGTATTTTTTAAAATTCTTATCATATAACTCGGATGCTGCTACGTCCAATGCGATAGCTACCTCTTCGCCCGGCCGGTATCCGGCCTTTTCCACCGCTTTTACCATCAGACGCAGGACCTCATCTGCATTGTGAAGATCCGGTGCAAATCCTCCTTCGTCTCCTACTGCAGTACTGTATTCCAACGTTTTCAAAACTCTCTTCAGTTCATGATATACTTCCGCACACATCTGAAGTCCGGTCTTAAAATCTTTTGCCCCTACCGGCATGATCATAAATTCCTGAATATCAATCGTATTATCCGCATGTCTTCCGCCATTCATGATATTCATCATCGGAACCGGAAGTTTTTTCACATTTGT
>UMEY01051263.1_pt1 | contig 15514 bp, 7 predicted proteins | sample 1964881 | NCBI WGS metagenome assembly UMEY01 (sample SAMEA4836033, study PRJEB28245) | human gut metagenome | biome: gut microbiome; material: fecal sample | place: Denmark | collected 2008 | reverse complement strand
GCCTTCGCGAGATACCGGCTGGGGATTAAAACAAGGTTAAGTAGTAGATAGTATCGGATTCAGAAAAGGCTCATATCTTTAGAGGATATGGGTCTTTTTGTATAAAAAGATTGCGATCCTCTGATTACATAGAAACCTGAAAGGGAATCCGGTGGAAAGGAGGACTAAGCTAATGAGTATTTCGGACTTAATTACAGTATTGAGCTTCGGCTTGACCTGTTTCACTGCCGGATACGCATTCGGCAAAGATAATAATAAAACACAAAAATAACCGCCCTGTCTTGCAAACTAAGCGGTTATTTTTAACCAATTAATAATCGGGACTAACCGTCTATCGGTAGCACCTTTTTCTATGATTATATTATCACGCAGTAATGAAGATGTCAATTAAGAATCCGATTCTAAGTTGCGAACGAATTCTTCTTATAAAAATTCTTCTTACCTTATCCATGATAAGATATAGATACAAGCAAGAGAAACATTCCCCTTATTTTGAAAATTTGTCGGTATATGGTCCTACCGGAACCATGAGTGGAGAAAACCTAAATCTGGTAAGTTTCTCTTGTTGTAAAGCCTTGGCAAAAGCCGGGGCTTTTTGTTTTGCAAGAAAAAACATATTAATGCAAAGAAGGGTTGGGTATATGTTCATTGAATTTTCCTAATCTTTCATACTAACCTATAAATAGACTTTTATTTTTTCTAAAAGTCAGAAAGGAGAAAAATTTGACTCAGAGCAAAACAGAGAAAAACAGATCATCAAAAAAACGGGCATCTCCTGTCAGAAAAATGGATATAAGATGTTCTGTAACAGGAAAGGAGAAGATGATATCATGACAAGGTTAAAAAATGGAAATAAACAGGAAAGCAGGGCGGCTCCGAAATGGAAAAGATGGCTGCCAATGGGGATTGCTTTTTTATTGATCATCGCTTTTTGCGGGATTTTGTTTTATAATGTTGCGCTGGCGGCAGAAAAAACTTATAATCCCAATGGTTATTGTTATATAAAGGTGGGTGATGCTAATCTGCCTGTTCATGTATACTATACAGGAACAAAAACAGAACTTACAGAATCAGGTGATCATAAAACCCTCTTTACTAGCAAATCAAGACCTGTTAAAGTAATATCTGATATAACAAATCCATCTCCAAACGGTAGTGTTGTCACAGACTTAAAAATATCGGATGCAGGGACTAAAAATACGGTAAAAGACTCTGACGGTTATTATAATACTATCTTATTTCACATTTCATTCAAATTAAAAGCGCATTATTATTTGAATGGTCAAAATAAAAGCAAAAATTCTAAGGGTCAAACGCCATATGGTAACATTAGTTTTGTTTCTGGTACCGGGGTAACAGTTCCAAAGGGGCAAAAAGAAGCTCCATATGATGTTTCTTATAATTTTAGCAAATACGCTGGACATAATACTTCGGATCGTACAATCACTATACCAGTTCGTTTAAATCTCATCAATACATCCATGCTTAAAGGAAAAGTTAAGGGTCTAACAGATGTTTTAGCATGGTTTCATACCACGCTTTCTACATCTGTAAAAAGGAACCAGTATACTTTGACTTGTAACCCTGATTCTGGCACATTTACCAAAACAAAAGGTGGTTCTAAGAATGGTAATAATTTAGAGTTTAAAAAATATTGTGGTGAAAGTGTAACTTCATTACCTGAAGTCTCAAGATCGGGCTATCATTTCAATGGATGGTACAATTCAAGCAAGAAAGCGGTTACATCCGTAACTCTTTGTAACGGTGACCAAACAGTAACGGCATCTTGGTCGAAAGAGTATACTTTAAAGTTTGACGCAAATGGAGGTCCTTCAACTCCTGCTGCAAGGACGCTGATAACTGGTAAAGAGTATGGCACATTAGATAATCTGACTAGGAAAGGGTACAAGTTCGACGGTTGGTATACGGCAAAAACTGGGGGAACAAAAGCATCATCGACAAATAAGATTACAGCAGATACGACACTGTACGCCCATTGGACAGCTTATAAGCATAACTTCGTTTATAATCTACAGGGTGGTTCGTTTCCTTCAAGTTTGAAAAATCAAACAAGTCTGAATGGATGCAAGATAATCCCGAACGGTGTATATTATATGAAATCGGATTGTGGAACGAATATGTACATGCATGTATATGGAAGGGACTACGAGCCTAGATCAAATCCAGCAACGGTTATCTATTCTGGGAAAAATGATGCTGCTACACAAACACAGTGGCTCTTTGAACGATATAAAAATACACAGTATTATTATATCATCAGCGTTCATAATGGTTTGGCATTGAATCTTGATGGTGATCCTAATGTAGATCAATCGAATAAAGCAATAAATCTTTGGAATCAGCAAAATGATAAAGCAGACTATCTCTGGTATTTATCCGATGAAGGAAATGGTAAGGTTAGCATTTACAATAAGCAGACAAACAAATGTTTAGATGTCATAAATGGCAGAGCAGAAGATAATACCTGGATAGAACAGTATACGCCAAACCATACCGTTGCACAGCTTTGGACATTAGAAGAAAAAACAAAGACAGATTATCCAGATCGTATGCAGTATGGTGATCACGGACTATATATAAATAGTGTCAGCCCGGAAAAGAATAATTATGAATTTACCTGTTGGAATACAAAACCGGATGGAACAGGAACATCATACACACCTGGACAGGCATATAGTGCTATAAAAGACGGTGGCACCGTCACGTTGTATGCTTTATACAATGTAGACGATTTTACCTTAAGCTTTGATGCAAATGGCGGCACCGGAAAGCTAAATAGTGTCACTCATAAAGGAAATCAGTCTTATGCACTTCCTGTGAATACATTTACGAGAATAGGATACGAATTCCGTGGATGGTCTTTTGATAAGTACACAGACACGATTTCGTATAAAAATGGAGCGACTTACGACAATCGTTTGATCTCGGCAACTTTATATGCACAGTGGAAAAAGACGGGTACAGGATTCATCCAAAGACCATTCCTAGATTCTGATATGTTCTATAAAGCAATATCTATCTTAGGCAATAATGGAACAGTCTATAATAAAAATAGCGTTGACTCAAGGATGGCACATATAGATACGGCAAATAATCCGGGATATTTCTCGCTTCTAAAATAGGAAAAGGAAGGTTCTCTGAAAAGGGAATCTTCTTTTTGGGGCTAAAAAGTTCTTATAAAAATTCTTGAGTAGTTCAATGATGATATAAATATCGTGAAGGAGGAACCAAAATTATCAACAGTGACGGAGAGAAATCCGCATCCCTGTTGAATAGAAAGAACTAAGTAAATGGTATACAAAGAAAAAAGGAGAAAAAAATGGCAAAAAAGAAAATTTTAGCAAGTATTATGGCAGGTATTATGGCAATGACTATGGCAGTTCCTACATTTGCAGCACAGATTGATCCGGCAGATTGTGACCACGAGTTTGGATACTGGCGTTATACGGTTAAGCCTACATGTACAACAGAAGGAAAAGGAGATATGTATTGTCCTGATTGCGGTAGTATTGTTGAGAAAGACGCAACAATTAAGCCTCTTGGACATGAATTTAGCAATGCAACAACTAGAAATGGAAATTTTTATTTAGTCTGTGAAAGATGTGGTGCAGAAGAAAAACAGGCACTGACTGCAGAACCAGCGACCTGCCCTCATGATGAAGATGATATCGGTATTTATAATGACCATGAAGCAACCTGCACAGAGGATGGTTATACAGGTGATACCTATTGTACTGCCTGCGGCACTTTATTGGAAAAAGGTGAAGTAGATGAAAAAGCGCATGGGCATGACTGGGAAGAAGACAGCAATGCCTGCCAGTTACCAACTTGTACAGAATCTGGAAAAGATTTTTATGTCTGCAGGGAATGTGGAGAGAGAGAAGAAAGGGTGACGCAGCCTCTGGGACACAGCTGGGAGAAAACAAAAGTAACACCAGCAACCTGTACAAAAGATGGAAAAACGGTATATACCTGTTCTACCTGTGATGAGACAAAAGAAGAAATCACAGAAAAAGCAACTGGACATAAGTGGAATGATGGAGAAGTGACAACGGCTCCTACGACAACATCTACAGGCGTAAAGACATTTACCTGTTTAACTTGTGGTGAAACAAAGACAGAAGAGATTGCAAAACTTCCGGAAGAAAGCAAGCCGTCTAAACCGGCAGACACCACTACAGAAGGTAAAAAGGATGACACAAAACCTTCTACAGATAAGAAAGATGACACAAAACCTTCTACAGACAAAAAAGAAGATACACAGCCATCTACAGACAAGAAGAATGATACAAAACCGTCTACAGACAAGAAGGATAACACTACAGTGGTAAATCCTACAAAGCCTGCAAAAAAAGCAGCTAAAGTTGGTACAAAATTTGTTGTAGCAGGTCAGACTTACAAGGTAACAAAAGCAGGAAAAGAAGTAAGTTTTATCGCAGCAAAGAAAAATGCGAAGAAAATCTCCATTCCTGCTACTGTAAAAAGCAAAGGCATTACTTACAAAGTAACATCTATTGCAACAAAAGCTGTAAAGAACAACAAGAAAGTAAAATCTGTTGTTGTTGGTGCAAATGTAAAGAAGATTGCTAATAAAGCATTTTTCAAATGTCCGAACTTAAAGAAGATCACGATCAAGTCTGTAAAGTTTACAAAAAAGAATTTAAACAAAAAGGCTTTTAAGGGACTTCATAAGAAACTGGTAGTTAAGGTTCCTAAGAAAGTTTATGGTTTAAAAGAAGGAATTTTAAAAGAAGGCTTAGTGAAGTAAGGGGAGCAAATAGGTTCCTTAAGAGGCTCATACCTGAAAGGGTATGGGTCTTTTTTTTGTTCAGAATTTTTCACAAAAAACATAACGGCTGAGCTACCAAAAAAAACATATTAGAAAATGTAAGGATTATAAAAAGAACAGAAAGGGGAGAAAACAAATGCGTTTTTATCGATTATCGCAAAAAATACCCTAGTTTTTTGCAAAAGAGAAAAATAAGATTACCGACTGTATATAAGATAGGAAGGAGTGAAAAAATTTGATAGTGAAAAAATGGTTACAGAGACTATTTATCTTTGTTTTTATTTTTGCTTTTGTTTTTGGAGATTTTGCAAATACGGGGGTATTTTCAAAAGGTACGCTGCAGGTACAGGCAGCAGACACGATCAAAGATTACAAAGAAACAGGACATAAACTGCATTCTAACACGGATATGGGAGCAGTAGCGATTGATGAAGTAGGACATAAATCAACGACCCCTTTTCGTAAATTCGTAATGGATGATGCGGATGATGGTAACAAACGTGTCATTTGCGGCTATGCGGTTGGGCGTGGACATCCGGGCGATACTTATACAAAAAAAGTAGTTTTTGCTTCTAACTGGAAATCTACGAAGTCCAATGATGCCGAATTTATCCATAATACTACTGCGATCGCAAAAGGGTTGTGCTGGTTCTATGAAGATGTGAAACCATCTAATGCAACAGAGCGGGAGTCCTATTTTATCCAGACTTATGTCTGGGCTGAGAGTATGGGGAAAAATGTAAAAACCGCTTTGACACAGTTAGCTGCTAGTAAGGGATGGAATTATCAAAAAAAGATATTACCACTTTATAATAAAGTTAAAAAGCGCAAAGTAGAAGGCTATGTTGTTGTATATAGGAATACCAAGTGTAAAGATGGCAACACGATCACGCATCAGCCTTATTTCCGTTGGGTAAAGACGAAACCAGAGTATGATACGGTGACAGCAAAAGAAACAGGAAAAGTATCCAAAGAAGTATCTGTGGAAGTGACCAAGACCGATTCTACTACAAAAAAAGCCGTAAGTGGTGCAAAATTCAAAGCGACAACAAAAGATGTAGATGGAAAAGCCCTTACCGTAAACCTGACTACTGGCAGTAATGGAAAGGCATCCAGTAAGGTCACGAGGACATTTTCTGCACAAAGAAGTGCGGAAAAGAAATATGTGACAAACTGGGATAAGCTTACGGAAAAACAGAAAGAAAAATGTAAAAACGATGGAAACTATCCGGATAAATCATTAGCGCAGGCAGCGGCGAAAAAAGAGGCAGCCAAAAATGCAGCGGATGAAGCGGCAAAAGCCAAAGCGAATTTTTCCGCAGACTGGAAGATCGAAGAGGTCAGCGTACCGAATCATATCATCAAAGTGAATGGAAAAGTAAAATCCGTGACTAAAAAAGAGACGGGAAACACAGTATCGATCAGTTATACCTTCTCGGATACACCAAAGTATGGCTCGATCAGCCTGTATAAGACCTGTAAGGAATCCTATTCCACAGACCTTTCTCTGGAAGGTGCTGTTTATACCGTCTATAATAAATCCAGTTGTGACAAAGGAACCGAAGTCTCTTCCATCAATATATCCAAACAGACAGAGAATGGAAAGACGGTCTATAAAGGAAACAGTGGAAGATTAACAGCCGGTACATACTGGGTCAAAGAGACATGGGCTCCAAACGGATTCGAAAAAGATCCGGAGGCACATAAATTTATCTTATATGACAATGGGTCCAGTGACACCCTGCTGGCAAAAGAAGAAAGTGGAAAGACGATCACTTCCCTTACTTCCAACGAGGAAGCAAAAAAAGGAACCGTGACTATCACAAAATATGTCAATGATCTTGTGAACGAGACGGGGATCAAACCGGAAAAGGGAATCGAATTCACCTTAAAAGCTGTTTCTAAATTTTCAGAAGATACTCCATATACGGATGGTGTGGCAAAGACAACTGCACAAGATGGTACAGCTTCATGGGAAGATGTCCCATATGGCTATTATACCTTGACACTGACGAGCAAAGGACTCCCAAAAAACATGACTAAAGTTGGTCCGTTCTCCCTTCACATTGAAGATGATACGGACGCGAATAAAAATGATATCTATTCTGGCAGGAACATTGTGCTTGGCAAGACATCTGACAGTGGAGAGACCGTGGATGAACTGCTCCCTTGCTCCGTAACCATTCATAAAGTGATGAGCAAGACAGAGTTAAGCGGCACAAAGACATACCATCCGGAAAAAGGAGCGAAGTTTGCGATCTATGATACGGATGGAAACATGATCGGGAAGCCATTTACAACGAATGAAAATGGCTACGCAAAGAGTGCAGCGATTAAAGCGGCAGGAAGTTATGTTTTAAAGCAGATAGAAGGAACCGCTTCCTACAAGTTCATGGAAGATAAGCCATTTACGGTAACAGAAGAAGATCTCGGAAACGAGGATGGGACAGCGACTACGTTCGAATATACCGTAGACAATACCTATCAGGGTGACCGGATCTATCTTGACAAATATAAAGTTGCTTTTGATCAGGACAGGGAAGAATACGATGAAGAGGGACGGACCGTGGAACCGGATGCCGGATTTGCTGTCATGAACGTCTCTTCCATCAGTAAGGCTGACCTTGCTGACTTAAGAGAAAACGGGGAGGACTGGACACAGGAAGAACGGAATGCTTTTGTACAGAAGTATGCGGATGCTGTCCTTGCGACCATGCAGACCGATGAGGCAGGAAAAGCTTCCGTGGATATCGACTGTGTAGAAGATAAGGATGGACGGATGCATTCCGCGATCGGAGAGGACGGTTTTGTGATCGTGCAGACCTCCGGTACCACAGGCTACTACCTGAGCGGACCGATCTTTTCAGCTGACTTAAAGCGGAAGGAGAATGAAGGCTCCACGCAGTGGTCTGGCGAAAAGAACAACTACCAGGAAATCAATTACGGTATCGCTGCTTTTAAGAAGTTTAAGACAAAAGACGAAAAGACCGTGGAACCGGAAGCCGGGGCACAGTTTAAGGTCTTAAAGAACGATGGCACTTACTTAAAAGACCCGGATAAAAAAGAGGTCATCTGTGAAGCAGACAAAGAGGGAAAGGTATCGATCCCATGGCTGCTGCCGGGTGTCTACAGTTTGAAGCAGACAGATGGCTCGAAGTTCCACGAAAAATTAAACGAAGAGAACAATGAGGATGCCGTCTTTGTGGTAAGGGAAGATGACTGTGTTTTCAGTAAAAAAGAAATGACTGCGTTCGTAAAAGGAAACACCCTTACAAAGGAACAGGAAAAACATATCCTTACACTGGGGGATGAGGATGGAAGATATACGGATAAGGAACTTCCGATCTCATTATCCATCGAAAAACATTCCACCCATACTGGCGTTTTATTAAAAGATGCCGAATTTACCCTGTATCAAAAAGAGGGAGATAACTGGAAAGAACTTGGAAAATACTACACAGGAGACGGAAAAGACGGGACCGAGATTGGAAGAGTGACGGTAAAAGGGCTTTCCTTTGGTACTTACAAGATCAAAGAAACAAAAGCACCGGCTGGGTATCTCTTAAGTGAGGAAGATACCGGCAAGGATTCCTCTGACCCGGATTTCCCTTATCAGGAAAAGGTCATCACGATCGATGCAGACCATGTGGCAGAAACGGATGGAGAAATCGTTTTCCGTGCCAACAAGAGCAACGCGGACAGTGCCTACAGCAGATTTAATGATTCTCCGATCTACGGACGTATCCGTATCAATAAGACAGGAAATGTTATGACAGGCTATGCTTCCGGTACAGAAGAGTTTACTTACAAAGATACCGGAGTAGCTGGAGCCGTCTATGCATTATATGCCGGGGAGAACATCATGGATGATGCCGGAAATGTGATCTGGAAAAAAGATGAAAAGATCGATGAGGTCACAACAGACAGCAAGGGCTATGCCGATTTTACAAACAAAAAGACAAGCTACACGAAGAACTTCTTCATGGGGCATTACTATATCAAAGAGACAAAAGCACCGGACGGTTTTGATGTCGATACGGAGACACACGAAGTCGTTCTCACATGGGATGCCGGGGCAAAGGACCTTGATATAGGTTCCTGGCAGCCGGACGATGAGAACTTTAAAGAACAGCCAAGCCACGGGGATTATTTCCTTTGTACAGGCGAGCAATTAAATCCTTATATCGTCAACGCCCAGAAAGTAATCTTTACTTATGAAAAAGCACCAGCAAGTGCCAAAGCGGTCTATGATGTCTCCGCAGACAGGGTAGGGACAAAAGCCAACCCGACCCCAGCCGACAGCAAGAGTACGGTCGTGTTATGGCAAGACCCGGAGGATGAGGGTACGTTCTACGTTTCCACGCAGACAACAAAACAGGAAGTGAAGTTCAACAAGATCTCTTCTTCCATGTTCTACAAGTGCCAGAAGCTGCGGAGTATCATCTTTCATCATGTCGATACGTCAAACATGATTCATGCAGACAAGATGTTTTCTTACTGCACAAAGTTAACGTCATTAAACCTTTCAAACTGGGAGACAGGCAGCTTAAACTCTACGGTAGGGATGTTTGCTAACTCCGGTGTGTTAAAGAAGATCTATGTTGGGGATACCGACCAGAAAGTACCAAATACCGAGCCGACAGAGACAGGGATCTATACCGTACCAAAACAGGAATTCTACCTCTACACAGACCCGGATACGGAAGATGAGGAAACATTAGCAGCAAGAAAACTTACAGCAGACAGTTTTAACTATGCGTTATGTTACAGTGATGGCGAGGGTGAGAGCATCACAGACTTAACAGATGATGACATCGCATCCATCAGTCCAGAGTACCCGACCTTTGCCGATGACAAGAGTAAAAGATCTGGAAAACTGGAAGTTACGATCCAGTTAAAGGAGAGCAGCCCATATTATGCAAAGGCGGAAGATGGCGGGGAAGGACATCCGGGTATCTTAAAAGTCACGATCGATGTCAAAGATCCAGCTACTTTAAAGCTTGACCCGAAAGTGGACGAACACCCGGAGACAGAGGCGGATGTGGAAGATACACAGAGATCCATCTCCTTATCCCTCTTAAAGATCGATGCCGCAAAGAAAGGGGCAGCGGATGCCGAAGATTCCGGTCTGTCTGCTACGTTTAAAGTCTATGCAGCAACGGACTTAAAGAGTTATGACGGCAAGACCATCATCAAAGAGGGTGACTTTATCAAGACTATCAAAAGTATCGACAAAGATACGGACGATGGCGGACGTGCCGGTATGGACAAGCTGCCAATCGGATATTATACGGTAAACCCGGATGCGAAGAACTTATACAAGATTGTGGAAGTGATACCACCAAGAGGTTACTCCTTATATCCACAGGAAGAAAAGAACACAGCGTATATCCCGAACATCGATTACTTAAACTTAAGCAGCAACGAGGTTGTATCAAAAGTCAATGCCGCTAACCCAGATACCATCTCAGCAACCTACAATCTGGCAGAAAATACGTATACCTTTGCCCTGACATTCTCGGATATCAAGACACCTACGATCACGAAGAATTGGGGAGAAGAAAAGACACAAGGTTTTGTTAAAGAAGAGGATCGACCAGATTCATTAACGATCCACATGTATACGGATAAAGAAAAGACAAACTTATATAAGACTATCACACTGACAAAGGAAAAAGATTGGATCTACGCGTTTGACGATAATATCGACTTAAGCAAGTATTATTACGAGGAAGTCGTACCGGATGATGCGGTCTGGAAAAAGGATACCAGAGAATATGAAGATGGTTACTTTAAAGACGGTGAGACAAACTGTGTGACATTCTACAACTGGGAAGAGACACCAAGTGATGAACCAGTCATCCCATCCGTTACCAAGTATTGGGAGGATAATGACAATGCACCGAAGAAGAGACCAAAGGAAATTAAGGTTAACCTGCTGCAGAATGGTGTAGCAATAAGAACAGAGTATCTTAATGAAGAAAATAACTGGACTTTTACTTTGCCAGAAGATAAGGCTTTACCAAAATACGATGATGTCGGCAAAGAGTATGTTTATACATGGGAAGAGGATACGTCCGGCTTACCAAAGGACTATGAACTGACAGATACCAAGACAACCACTTCATCTGACAGCCAGTACACGTATATCCATACCGACCTGAAGAATACATATGCACAGTATACTTCCGCACAGATTGCCAAGTCATGGAATGATGAGGAAAACCTGTATAACCTCCGTCCGGATTCCGTAACGGTTCATTTATTAGCTGACGGGGAGCGGGTAGAAAAGCTGACATTAGAACAGAGTGATGGAACGACAACAGATATCACCGATGGAAATGTCGTATTATCTGAGGAGAACAACTGGTCAGCAAAAACGATCAACCTGCCGAAGTATAAGGGTAGCCAGAAGATTGAGTATACATGGGAAGAAGAAGATGTACCAGACTACGAACTATCCTCCAACGTTACTGTTACAAAAGATGCCGATTCCGTCACAGAGCGGACAGAAACATCGCTGATCAATAAGAGCAACCCGCGGTTAGGCTCCGTTTCCGTATCCAAGATGATCCCGGTCGAGTCTTTAGATCTCCGTCATGGCGATCTGAGCTTTACTTTTACAATCACTGGAGAGACGGTTCATGAAAAAGAGTATACGGATAAACAGACCGTGACCTTTACCAAAAATACGGTATCCGATGAGGATAATGTCATAACAATCAATGGAAAAAAATATCTGGTTCTGTTCGTATCCTTTGACGACCTCGACTGGGGAGACTATAAGATCACGGAATCGGGTTCAGAAAGCCGGTATGAGTTTAATAAGATCTCTGACCTTGAAAATGCGACAGCCGGTAAGGAGGAAGATGGCACACCATATATCGCCTTTACGGTAGATAAAGACCATCAGGAATTCGGAGGTACGTTTGAAAACGCAGCGATCTCATCCAGTATCAAAGTCATCAAACGTGGAAACAGCAAGACGAAGAAGTTAAAGGGAGTCACCTTTAAGATTGAAAAAATCCTTGCTGATAAGAAGACCGAACTGGTTGCTACAAAAGAGACCGATGAGAACGGAGAGATTCTGTTCGATAACCTCGACCCAGGCGATTATGTCCTTACTGAGACAAAGACTCTTCCAGGCTACACACTGATGAAAGATCCGATTAATGTTACCGTGCCGATGGCACTGACTACAAAAGAAGCTGAAGATATGAAAGCAGATACCTCAAAAGGAAAATACGATAAAGCAAAAGACCTGTATTACTTCTACGATCTGACTTATGACGTGGATAATGAAAAAACTCCAACTCCACCACTTACCGGTGGATTCGAGAACTGGTTATCTTATCTGCCAATCGTATTGGCGATGGCATTGTTTATCGGATTAGGTATTTATCAGATGAAAAAGAGAAAGAAACCAATAAAATAAGAGCGATGGAAAGGGCGGTTATGAACCGTCCTTTTCCATATTAATAGAAGAAAGGAGAAAATCATGATGTTTTTAACACAAATAAGTGGAACTGTGTTACAATCGTTAAGATTAAGTGACACAGGAGGAATTATCATGGAGGCAGCTATTATTGCTGGATTATTTAATATTGGTGGTATATTATTAACATATCTACTAACAAAAAAAGATACATTAAAAAAATTAGATAAAAAAATGGATGTTTATCATGCTGAATTAAAAAACAGTGTTAATGTTAAAAATAATACACTATCTGCAGAACATGCTGGACTATCGAAAGAACATACTGGATTGAAAGAACAAATAAATGATAAACATGCTGCTCTGGAAAAACAGCTTTCGGCGGCACAAACAAGGCTCGACCATCTTCACGATGAGTCGATTCGGATGGAAGGTTTGCGGAAGGATGTAGAAAAACAGGGGATCGATGTTTCAACAATAAAGGCTGGCATTGATGCATTAGTCCAGAAAAACGGAGAAAATACAGATCGTGTCCGAGACTTAACACGGGATTTGGAAAAATCAGAACAAGCGTTAGCAGATACAGAGAAAAAGTTACGTGACCGTGAATGGGAACTTGCCCAATCCCAACGAGAGAATCAACAGTTAAAACAGCAGATCTACAACCTACAGCATCCACAACAATCATGGGATGAACCGGAACGATAAAAATAGATAAGACTCACATCTTCAGATGTGAGTCTTTTTACATATTAAAAGTAAAAGGAGCAAAATCATGATGTTTTTAACACAAATGAGCGGAACTGTGTTACAATCGTTAAGATTAATTGACACAGGAGGAATTATTATGAAGGCAACTATTATATCAGCAGTAAGTACAGGATTAATAGCTGGTGTATTTGGTATAATTAGTGTTTTAATAACAAATTATTTTACAAACAAAAATCAATTAACAGATTTAAAAACGAATCTTTCCAGAGACCATGTAGACTTATCGAAAGAACATACTGGCTTATCGAAAGAACATACTGGTTTATCGAAAGAACATGCTGCTCTGGAAAAACAGCTTTTGGCGGCACAAACAAGGCTCGATCATCTTCATGATGAGTCAATCCGGATGGAAGGCTTCCGGAAGGATGTAGAAAAACAAGGAATAGATGTTACAGCGATAAAAAGTAATATTGATGCGTTAGTTCAGAAAAATGGGGAGAATATAACGCAGGTCCGTGATTTGACACGGGATTTGGAAAAATCAGAACAGAAGTTGGAACGGTCAGAGGAAGAACTTGTAGATGTCAGAAAGGAACTACAATACTATAAAGAGGAACTTGCCCAATCCCAACGAGAGAATCAACAGTTAAAACAGCAGATCTACAACCTGCAGCATCCACAACAATCATGGGATGAGCCAGAACGATAAAAAATAAATGAGGCTTACATCTTCGGATGTGAGTCTTTTTTTATGAAAAGAATCCGATTCCATGATAGTAAGCATAAGATGTGTGCTTTAACTCCACAGATACATGAGTGTTTTCTTATCACAGATATAGTTGTGATATAATTACACTCATATATCTGTGAAATTATTACACACATATATGTATGTTTTATTACACAAAATTAATGCCAGCATATTTGTAGAGTATAAAGAAAATGGTGGTGATACACCGGCGGGCAAGCGAAGTTGACCGCGGCTTCTTTACGAGGCTGTAGTATACCTCGCTGGAGGAACACATACCCCCTCTATCCCCTATAATATAAATAATTGAATTTTGCTCATTCCATCATACTAATATAAGGAAGAAAATTGGATGATAAGATAAAAATGGTTTATACAGAAAAATAACAAAAAGCATTTTTATGATATACTATTGTTATAAATATAAAACAAGGAGGATTAATTTATGAGGATGAGGAAAAACGATGGTTGATTCCATTGTTGGTACTGTTTATCGGTATTATTCTACCAATAAAAACACATGCAATGGAATTAAAAGATACGGATGAGAGTGTTACTAAGACAAGTTCTTCGCATATATGTAAAGATAAAAAAATGAAAGGAGAATTCTTATGGAAAATACTTTATCTTTATTGGACGAGAAGACCCAGTCGTAGCTATGCTAAGGCTGGGATGAATCGTCCAGCTGGCGTTAAGACAGCCCATTCTTGCGGACATACTTCCTCTTAGGCTGTCCCTGCTTCTTGATATACTCTTCGATCACTTCCAGGTTTGCTCCACCCGTACTGCCCAGGTAATAACTGTCTGTCCAGAAAGAATCTCCCCACAGATATTCTTTAAGATGGTCTTTATATTTCTTACGTACCTGCCTTGCACTGACCTGTTTCATCAATCCGATATATCTTGCCAGCTCCTTATCCGGCGGCAGGCTGAACAGCAGGTGCAGGTGATCCCTATCTGCTTTTCCCTCGATGAGTTCTCCACCCCAGCTTTCCAGGAGGTGATGCATCTCGTCTAACAGAAAATCTGCGATCTCGTCTGTAATGCACGGTTTACGGTATTTTACAACAAAGACAGCGTGATAGGATAAACTCCATACACGGTGACGTTCTCTTCTAATCTTCATGATCCTTGATCCCCTCCCACGAAAATATGTTCTTTTTATATTGATAGGTTATCTATTTTATGGTATAATTATAGCATAAATAAAGAATATTAACAATCGTATGGTTAACTGGAAAGGAGTCAGGCTATGGAGTATAAAAGTACATTTACAATCCCCTCCGTAAGGATATACATGGATGAATTATCTTCTGCAGAGCAGGATATGGTCCGGCTGACTTTTCTCCGGTATAACCGCATGAAGGAATGGTATTATAACCAGTCTTATAATGAAAAATATCTGGGGATTCCTTTTGCCGTAGATGGAAAGACAGAGACCGCTCTTCTCAAAGAACATTACCGTGCGTTGTACGGAGGAAAGCTGTCTGATTATTATATCACATCCTTATTTTCTTCTGTCAATGGAATGAGGAAATCCCAGAAGGAGTTAATAAAGCTTGCGGAGCAGGAACGGATGCAGCGGCAGGAGAACCGCCGGGAGAAAGCAGATTCCTTAAAAGAACGCCTTGTGTGGATGCAGGCAGGGAAAGACTGGCTGAAAGCCTTTGGGCGGTATCTTGCCGGGAAAGGTGCGGAACCGAAAGCCCCGTCTGTACAAGAGCAGGGATTCACTTATTCTGGCGGAAAACTTTTCTATCGTGGGAAAAAGAACCAACTCATGGAAGAAGATCCTTTTGTCTATGAACGG
>UMEY01013805.1_pt1 | contig 15727 bp, 10 predicted proteins | sample 1964881 | NCBI WGS metagenome assembly UMEY01 (sample SAMEA4836033, study PRJEB28245) | human gut metagenome | biome: gut microbiome; material: fecal sample | place: Denmark | collected 2008 | reverse complement strand
GCAAGGAGGGACTAGAGAATGAATTTAATGGAAATTACGAAAGGGTACGAGCCGAAGCAGAACGAACAAACGGAGCAGATGAAGAGCTTGCCGGATATTACCGACAAGTGGAAGCAGCTTGCGAAGGATCAGGCGGCGTCACTGGAGCTAGTGACGGAAGAGAGAGACGAGTTACAGGTGAGAAATCAGAAGATGAACGAGTTTATCCAGAAATTTCAGGAAAGGACACACAAGCTGAAAATGGAAAAACAGAATTTATTCTTCGAGAATCACGAAATGCAAGACGAAATTCGGAAATTAAACGACGAAATTCATCGTTTGACAACCGAACTGTCCGAAACGCAGAAGTTGAATCGATCGCTTCAGCAGAGCAACGACGATTTGAGGAACAGAAACGGCTTGAAGAGCAGGAGCGAACAAGAGCAGCTCGAAGAAGAAATAAAAGACGTTCGGGACCAGAACTCTAAATTGCAGATACAGGTGAATAAATCATCTGTTGAGGCAGTAGATGAAGCACAGAAGAAACAGAAAGAAGCAAAGAAAAAGGCTAGAACAATAGAATACCAGTTTAATAAGGCACAAGAAGAAGTAAAGACTGTGAAGAAAAAAACAGATTGTGAAATAAAAAAGTTGAAAAATGAAGCGAAAGAAAAGGAAACATTCTGGATGATAGCTTATATGATCTTGGTTTTGTTGGCAGTAATAAAAAATACAGTATTTCAAAAAGATCTATTTGCTTGCATAACTGTTCCATTGAGGTTTTGGTATAGATATATAGAGTGGTTAATCCATCCATCAGAATTAAATATTTTAGGTGAGCGAGAGTATTTTTCAGCAGGATGGTCGTGTTTTTTGAGAATTATGACTATTCTTATTTTTCTTGGACTAGGAATAAGTAGTGAGATATTTGTGTTGAGGAAGATAGAGCAGTATCGAAAAGCATGGGATAAATATTCTATATGGATTCTGCTTATCAGCGTGTCATCAATTGCTGTAACAGGTGATGTAGTGAGAAAATATTTTCCGATAAATCTTATATTGCTCTTGGGACTTATAAATATTGCTGCTATGGAAATAAAAATCTACTGTCATAATAAAAGGGAATTATATTAGAAAAATATTTATGGTTATGAAAAACCAAATTTGATTATTGACAATCAAATAAACAAATGCTATAGTGAATACAAGAGAATTGATTGTGAATAACCAAAGGAGGAAACAGGGTTGAATATTTCAGTTAAAGAGTTAAAAGAAAAAGAAGGCTCGAAAGTTGAAGAGATTAGTTGGAATATTTCAAATAGGATGAGAGAACTTGGAAATACATCCGTATATGGAGGCTTTTGCTTATCGTATGTGGCGTATTTATCTTTAAAAAATAAGATAAACGATGTATATCAGTTAGTAGAATATGTGGAACTGACTTTTTCACCGGAGAGAGTCAGTTTCATAAAAGGAAATATTGAAAATTTATGGAATGTGGCAATAGAAATCGGAGAAGCATATTCAGAAGAAACACTTTTAGCAGTAGTATTGTGGTGGCCATTGCAAGGAAATAAATTTATGGGAGAATGCGAAACCCCACAGAGTGTTGTAAAGTTGGCAAATGAGATACTTCAAATTTCAAATGATAAGGCAGCAGATTTCTGTAGTGGAATTGGAACATTTCTAGTGAATGCTATAGAAAGAAATCCAGAATCACAGTTTTATGGTGTGGAGCTTGTAACTGAGGTCAAAGAAGTGGCAGAAATCAGAACGGAATTAATTTCTGATCGGGTGAAAATTGAGCAAAAATCAGTTCTGAACATTGATGACAATATGATGTTTGATAAAATATTCTGTGATTATCCTTGGGGGATAAGGGCGAAAGAGAGTATTGGAAACAACGAGGAATTAGAGGCGATATATAATGTTATACCAGAAGTACAGAAAGTAGCTGCGGGAGACTGGGTATTTATTATAAATGTCATGAATCATCTCAACAAACATGGAAAAGCGGTTGTTTCGGTGAGTAATGGAGTGACTTGGAACGGAGGAATCAATACAGTAATCCGCGAAAAATTTGTAAAAAAAGGATTTGTCGAGGCGGTGATAGCACTTCCATCCAATTTGTATTCGAATACTGGAATTGCCTGTTCATTACTGGTATTAAGCAGAAATAATAAAAATATAAGAATGATAGATGCAACGAAGATGGTTTCAGTTGGACGAAGACAGAATGTTCTTAGTGATGAAAATATTTCTAAAATTATTGAATTGCTGAATACAGATGACGATAACTCAAAGCTAGTTTTGGGTGAAGAGGTGGAAAAAAATGAATACACTCTTAATCCGTCAAGATATCTTCAAAAAGAGATGCCCATAAAAAACGGTGTAGCATTTGAATCTGTGATAAAGAACATAACAAGAGGAGCACAGATTAAAGCAACGATTTTAGATGAAATTGTATCTGATGAACCAACAAACATGCAGTATTTGATGCTGGCAAATATAAAGGATGGTATTATTAGTGATGATCTTCCTTATTTGAAAGAAATGAATCCTAAATACGAGAAATATTGTATTAAAAATGGAAGTCTCGTAATTTCCAAAAATGTATCTCCGGTAAAAATGGCAATTGCATCCGTAAAAGAAGGAAATAAGATTTTAGCAAATGGTAATCTTTATGTTATTGAGTTAGATGAAGATAAGATAAATCCTTACTTTTTGAAAGCATATTTGGAAAGTGAAAATGGAAAAGCAGCCTTATCTAGAGTAGCAGTAGGGGCTACTTTATTAAATTTGCCGGTTGAAGGATTGAAAAAAATAACAATTCCATTGCCTGACTTAAAAAGTCAGAAGATAATTGCAGATAAATATTACGCCAAGATAAATGAAATAAAAGAATTGAAATACAAATTAGAAAAGGCAACAGCAGAATTAGAACATATTTATACGGAGGAAAAAATAAATGGATGAAAATAATAAATTTGATGTAGTTGGAACTAATATAGCAGAGAAAGCGACAATGATCTGGAATGTAGCAGATATGCTCCGTGGCCCATTTAAACCGCATGAATATGGATTGGTAATTTTGCCAATGACAGTAGTAAAAAGATTTCATGATTGTTTATTACCGACACATAAAGCAGTATTGGAACAGTATGAAAAGGTGAAGAATTTTGCTGTAATTGATGGATTTCTGACGAAGGCTTCCGGTTATCAATTTTATAACATCAGCAAATATACATTTGAATCTTTATTAGCTGATCCGGAAAATATCGAAGCAAATTTTCGAGATTATCTGAATGGATTCTCAGCAAATGTTCAGGATGTGCTGGCAAAGTTTGATTTTGATAACATTATCCGCAGAATGGTAGAAAGTAATACCTTGTATCTTGTCATAAAAGAATTTAATTCACAAAAAGGATATCTGGGACCAGATAAAATCAGTGCAGTAGACTGTGGATATATTTTTGAAGATTTAGTAAAACGATTCTCCGAATCTTTTGGTGAAGAGGCTGGGGCACATTTTACCAGTAGAGATATTATCTATTTAATGACGGATTTACTTTTATCAGATGCAGATCTGAGTAAGGGTGGAAATGTAACAGTGTATGATATGGCGATGGGAACATCTCAGATGCTTAGCTGCATGGAAGAAAGAATTCAGGAGCTAAACACGGAGATAGGAGTTACCTGCTTTGGTCAGGAGTTTAATCCCTCTACATTTGCGATTGCAAAAGCGGATATGATGATTCGTGGGGGTGATCCAAATAATATGAGATTTGGAGATACCCTATCTGAAGATCAGTTTAGCGGATATCAGTTTCAGTATATTATTTCAAATCCACCATTCGGAATTGACTGGAAAAGAGAAAAAGCAGCAGTAGAAGCAGAAGCGAAAAAAGGTGAATTGGGAAGATTTGCACCCGGACTTCCGAAGATATCAGATGGACAGCAGTTGTTTGTATTGAACGGACTTTCTAAGCTAGCTCCAAATGGAAAAATGGCTATCATTCAGAATGGATCACCATTATTTTCAGGAGATGCAGGAAGTGGACCGTCAGAGATTAGAAGATATATTCTGGAAAATGACTGGTTGGATGCGATTGTGCAGTTAGGTACAGATATGTTTATGAATACTGGTATCAGCACGTATATTTGGATTTGTTCTAAAGACAAACCAATACACAGAGCTGGAAAAGTACAGTTGATTGATGCTTCGCATTGTTTTGAAGCAAGAAGAAAAAGTATCGGAACAAAAAGAAATGACATTACTGATAAATGCCGTGATCTGATTGTAAAGGCATATGGTGCATTTGAAAATGGAACTGTATGTGGTGAGAAAGATGGTATTTACTGTCAGAGCAAGATTTTTGACACAGAGGAATTTGGATATCAGAAGATTGTAGTAGAACAGCCACAGAAAGATGAAAATGGCGAAATCATATTAAAGAAGGGAAAGCCAGTGGCTGATGTGTCTCTGCGAGATACAGAAAATGTACCGCTGACAGAAGACATTGCGGAATATTTTAAGAGAGAAGTATTACCATATGCACCAGAAGCATGGATAGATGAAAAGAAAACGAAAAAAGGATACGAGATTCCAATGACAAGGTACTTTTATGAATATCAGGCACCGGAACCAGTGGAAGAAATAGCAGTGCGATTACACGAACTGGAGTTGGATATTCAGAACAGTTTGGATGCTTTGTTTGGGGAGAAATGATATGAGTAGAAAGATGAAAGATTCTGGAGTTGAATGGATTGGAGAGATACCGGGGGAGTGGAAGGTAGAACGTTTACAATGGCATTTAAAAGAAATAAATAGAATTAATAATCCTATAGAGACAGATTATATACTATCACTAAATAACAAAACAGGTGTTATTCCGTATGAAGAACGTGATAATATGGGGAATAAAGCAAAAGAAGATTGTTCACAATACAAAATTGCATACCCGGATACGTTAGTAATGAATAGTATGAATGTGATTATAGGGTCTGTAGGGATTTCACGTTATTATGGTTGTATAAGTCCAGTATATTATGTGTTCAAGGCAAATGATAAAACGGAATTAAGGTATATAGATTATATTTTTAAGATAGAAAGATTTCAAAAAGAACTCAGAAAATATGCAAATGGGATTTTGGAAATAAGATTAAGAATATCTGTGCATGATACGCTAAGAAGATTAATACCAATTCCTGATTTTAAAGAACAATGTAGAATTGCAGATTTTCTGGATAAAAAAAGCAAAAAAATAGATATAATGATCATAAAACAACAGGAGTATAGTGATTTATTGGTTAAATATAAGTATTCATTATACACAGAGGAAGCTAAAAAGTTAAAAGGTGAAAAAGTTTTATTGGGCAGGATTATAAAAAACATAGAACAAGGTTGGAGTCCAGCACCAGCGGAAAGAAATGAGGACGGAGATTGGGATGTATTGACATTAGCAGCAGTAAAATATGGAGAGTTCTTAGGTGATGAAGTTAAACGATTTAGCGGAAGCGTAGAAAAATGTGGTAATTTAATTCTGAAAAAAGATGATTTTTTATTAACTAGGTCTAATACTAGAGATTTAGTAGGGCAAGTATGTATTGTTGATAAGAATATGGAAAAAACAATTTTTTCAGATTTGATATACCGTCTGACATTTAATAAAAAATATGTTGAACCAGAATATTTAATGTTTTATTTTCAGACAGCAATGATGCGTCAACAGATTAGTAGAGACGCACATGGCTCTAGTAGTACAATGGTAAAAATCACACATAAAGATATAAAATCGTGGGAGATAGAACTTCCAACATTGATAGAACAGAAAGAATATGTAGATAAGATGAAGCGGAGAACAGAAAAAATTAATAAGCAGTTGGAGGCTCGTAATCAATACATCAATTTACTAAAAGAGTATAAGAAGTCTCTGATTTATGAATATGTCACAGGGAAAAAGGAGGTGCCAGAGTCTTGGGTATAGATGTTACAACAGAGAAACGCTTCGAGGCAGACATTGAAGAATTTTTCTTATCACCGGTAGGTGGATACACACATAATAACGATATGTATGATCCGCAGCTTGGTGTTTATAAAGATACTCTATTGAGATTTATCCGGAGAACACAGCCAAAGGAATGGAAACGCTTTTTATTGCAGAATAAAGTAGATCCAGAACGCAAATTCTGTCTTGCTTTCAACAATGCCTGCGATATGGACGGACTTATTTCTGTACTGCGACATGGATTTAAACATAGAGGTATTCCGTTCAAGGTATGTTATTTTAAACCAGAATCTGGCTTAAATCAAACAGTGGAAGCACTGTACGAAAAGAATGAAATTACTTGCAACAGACAATGGTTTTATTCCAGTGATACACATAATTCTGTTGATATGGTTCTGTCGGTAAATGGGATTCCGGTATTTGCCCTTGAATTAAAGAATCAGTATACAGGACAAAACATTGATAATGCTAAGCGTCAGTGGATGTATGATCGTGACCCAAGAGAAATATGTTTTCAGTTCAATAAGAGAATCTTAGGATATTTTTGTATTGATCAGTTGGAAGTTTGGATGACAACACGGTTGGAAGGTAAAAATACATATTTTCTTCCATTCAATCAGGGATCGAACGGTGCAGGAAATGATGGCGGCAAGGGAAATCCTGCGAATCCAGACGGATATCCGACATCATATTTCTGGGAGTATGTATTCCAGAAAGATAGTATGATGGATATTATCCAAAAGTTTATTCATCTGCAGGTAAAGGAAGAAAAGAAACAAATGCCTGACGGATCAGAGCAGGTCACGAAGAAGAAAAGATTGATTTTCCCAAGATATCATCAATTGGATGTTGTACGTAAATTAATTGCAGATGTGAAAAAAGAAGGTGCAGGTCGTAATTATCTGATTCAACATAGTGCAGGTTCTGGAAAATCCAATTCTATTGCCTGGACAGCGTATAGACTGGCTTCCTTACATGATTCGAATGATGAATCTGTTTTCAGCAGTGTGGTTGTAGTTACAGACCGAACCGTGTTAGATGAACAGTTACAGGAAACCATTTCAGGGTTTGATCACACGATAGGGTCGGTAGAGACAATTGATGATAAAAAGAACTCAAAAGATTTAAGAGACGCCATCAATAACGGTGCAAGAATTATTGTAACCACATTGCAGAAATTCCCGGTGATTTATCAGGAAGTAGATAAGGTGGCAGGAAGAAATTTTGCAATTATTGTGGATGAAGCTCATTCTTCACAGACAGGAAGTTCTGCAATGAAACTGAAAGCGGCGTTGGCTGATACAGAAGCAGCATTGCGAGAATATGCGGAAATAGAAGGAAAAGCAGAAGATGAAATAGACAGAAATGATAAACTTGTGCAGGAGATGCTGACACATGGAAAACATCCAAATTTATCCTTTTTTGCATTTACTGCGACTCCGAAACAGGCAACACTGGAGATGTTTGGAAGTCAATGGACAGATGGAAGTTTCCATCCATTTCATATTTACAGTATGAGACAGGCGATAGAAGAAGGGTTCATACTGGATGTCTTGCAGAATTATATGACTTACAATACCTGTTTCAAAATTGCAAAAGACACACCGGAAAATCCGGAGCTTCCAGAAAGCAGAGCAACAAAGATTATAAAGAAATATGAAAAATTACATCCATATAATATTAGCCAGAAATCACAGATTATCGTAGAAACATTCAGAGAGACTACGAAACAAAAAATCGGTGGAAAAGGGAAAATGATGGTTGTCACAGATTCGAGACTGGCAGCAGTTCGATATTTCCATGAAATCAAAAGATATATAAGAGAACAGCATTATGTAGATATGGATATTTTGGCTGCATTTTCCGGAACGGTGCAGGATGGAGATGAAGAGTATACAGAATCCGGGTTGAATGTAAGAAAAGATGGAAGCCATATATCAGAAAGTCAGACAAAGGAAGAATTCCATGATAATTTCAATGTTCTGGTAGTAGCAGAAAAATATCAGACTGGTTTTGATGAACCATTATTACATACAATGATTGTTGACAAGAAATTGAAAAATGTGAAAGCTGTGCAGACATTATCTCGTTTGAATCGAACATGCCCTGGAAAGGTGGACACATTTGTGTTGGATTTTGCAAACAAAAAAGAGGATATTCTGGAAGCATTTCAGCCATTTTATCAGGAGACAAGCCTTGAGCAGGAAGTAAATGTAGATTTGATTTATCAGACAGAAAAAGAACTTCTGGATTATGCAATTTATAATGAGAATGATATCAAGGCATTTATTGATATATGGAATCATCCTGGTAAGCAGGATGCAACTGCAATGGGAAAAATGACAAGTGTATTAAAACCGGTAGCAGACAGATATAATTTGAAAAACCCAGAAGAACGGTATCAATTCAGAAGACAGGTAAGAAAATTATTACGATGGTATAGTTATATAACACAAGTAGTTCGTATGTTTGACGCTGATATGCATAAGGAATATCTCTTCCTTAGCTATTTAATTGGACTCTTGCCGGAAGAAAAGGAAGAACCGATTGATTTAGATGGAAAGCTGAAATTGGAATACTATAAATTGCAGAAGACTTTTGATGGTGCAATAAAACTGGAAAAAGTTGACGGGCAGTATGTTCCATCTAAAAAGCAGGGGGCACAGGGGATCCGACAGAAAAGCACATTGGATGAAATTTTGGATAAGATTAACGAGAAGTATAAAGGACAGTTTACAGATGGAGATCGGGTGATGCTTGGTGCGTTACACGATAAGCTGATTGCTGATGATAAACTGGCAAGTTCTGCACGTACTTCAGATCCAAGAATTTTTACGGAAAGCATTTTTCCTTCTGCTTTTGGAAATGCAGCAATGGAAAGTTATATGGAAGCGCAGGACAGCTATGGTTCTCTATTTGAGGACAAAAGTAAGTATGATGCTGTAATGAGTGCACTGGCGGGAGTGATTTACAGGGAAATGCGTTCTAAAAAGACTGTGGATTACCGGAAAATTGAGAGAGATGAGCAAGTGCAAATGGTAGCGGAAGAACCAGTTAAATATGGGAAATAGTGAAGAAAATATGATGTTATAAAATTGTGTCAAAACGAGGGAGGGTTTTTATGTGGCTGGATAATGCGTCAGATATTGATATTCTATTTTATGAACCATATGCAAGAATAATTGCAGATATTGCTAAAAATAAAGAATATAACCCATTGACAATTGGAGTGTTTGGACTATGGGGTGCTGGAAAATCCACTTTATTGAAGTTAATAGATAAAAAACTTGAAAATCAAAAAGGTATTATTTGTGTGACCATTAATGCATGGATGTTTGAATCATATGATGATGCGAAAACTGCAATTATGGAGGCCTTATTGCAGGAACTAAAAGAAGAAGTTCCTGCAGAGGTAAAAAAGAAATTTGGAAAATTAATTAAAAGAGTAAATTGGTTTAAATTAGGAACGAAAGCCGTATCTACACTTGCACCGGTAGTTGCAAGTGTAGCAACAGGAAATCCGTTACCTATGTTATTAAACGTAACTGGAAGTGCAGAAGAAATAGGGAATACTGTCAAAAATGCAGCAGATTCAATTCAATCGTTGAAAGATGAATATTGGAAAGATGAAGATGACTCGACCGATGAAAGTACAATAAATAATATAAGAAAATTTAGAGAAGAGTTTTCAGATGCGCTGAAAAATGACAATATCGAAAATATAGTTGTAATGGTAGATGATTTGGATAGATGCCGCCCAGAACGAATAATTGAAATATTGGAAGTGATTAAGCTGTTTTTAGCTGTTGATAGAACAACATTTATTATTGCTGCGGATGAAAATGTTATAAAGTATTCCATTCGTGAAAAGTATCCACCGATGAATGGTTTTGATGTAGAACTAGACAAAGAATATATTGAAAAAATTATTCAATTGCCGATATATATCCCAGAGTTATCTGCAAAGGACATACAAAATTATCTATTATTACTGGTTGCACAAAGTTATTTGAAACAGGAAAGTTTTAGCCGCCTAATAGCTAAAATATTTGAAGAAAAAATGATAGTTTCTGGTGATGTAATTACATTAGAAGAAATTAATAGTTTGATTGATGAGTTAAACCTGAGTTGGAGGGACGGGGATAAGTCAGCTTTTAATGAAACGGCAAAGATTATTGATGAAATAAGAGAAATTGTTGCTTCTACGCTGAAAGGGAATCCACGTCAGGCAAAACGCTTTCTGAATACATTTATTACTAAACGCCAGTTGGCAAAAATTTATTATGGTGATGAAATTGATATTTCTATTTTGGCGAAGTTGTTAGTGTTACAAAAATTGGATAATGACTTGTTTATACAGCTAAATGAATGGAGTAAAGAATTTGATACTGAAAATAAAAAATTCAAGCAAATTCGTACAGAATTCCAGGAAGGAAATATGGATAGTCAAAATCCGTGGAATACGGCACAAATGAAAAAGTGGATAGAATGTAAACCTGTTGACTTGGAAAAATATCGTTTAGAAAAATATTTTTATTTAACAAGAGAAAATCTGAAAAGTTCTAGCATTGATGAATCTGGATTCAGTAAAAATACGAAAGAAATTTTGGAAAGAATTGGACGATCTAAAGCTGGCCAAATGGCGGCTATTATAAAAGATATGAAAGAATTAAATGCAGAAGAAGTTGCAGATACATTTAAGATTATTATACCTAAGATCGAAAAAGGCGAAATGAAATTTTTTATTATAAGAGATTTATTTTTGAATTTTGATACGTATAAAGGAAAAATAGTGGAGGCAATTGGAAAATCAACAGTCACAATAAAAGCGGGTGATATGGCTGCACTAAGAACAATGTATAATAGTGATACAGGAAGTATGAATACTGTATTAGAAATAATGGTAAAAAAAGGAACGTTAACAGATGAGCAGATTACAGAAATAAAAGAACAGAGGAAAAGCTAATATGGGTACATCGAAAGGATATATAGCACCAACAACACTGCATTGGTCAAAAGCGAAAAGAGCAGTGACGTCATTTATAAATAATAGAGATTATGATTCGAAAGCAAAAGCTGCTAGTAAATATGCTACAGCAATGAAAACAGACATGTCGACAGGTGGTAGTTTCCAATCAGCAGCTGCAAGAACTTTAGGTTTTGCACAAAAAGTTGCATCGGGTGGACTGGATAATGCATTGCGTGAATATAATAGGGAAGACCTTGTAGGAAAGCCGTCAGAAGTTGTTTGGACAGAATTACTGCATGAATTTACAAATTCTGGAGCATCGGTAGAAGATAATATGGCAGCAGATGCATTGTCACAGGCTATGGATAATTTGGAAATTGAAGATATTGCAGATATAGGGAATGTTTCGGTTGATGTACTGTTAAAAGAAATGTTGAAGGAATACATAAAAGAAAATTTTGACTTTCGATATGAAGAAAAAATATCAAAAGGAAAAACACCGGCACAAACATCCGAAATTTTAAATGACATGCATGAATATATAGAAAATAGCATTGATGGTGATTTAAACTTGGATAATTTGAGAACAGTTGATTTTTCTAATATGGGAACAGCACAAGTAGTAGAAGATGCATTGAGAGATGCGTTATCTGTGTTTGAAAAGTATTATGGGGAGGATTAGGAATGCGGTTTTGGGTTGATAAGGAACAAGAGAAAAAGCCAGATGACGAATGGAAAGACGCATATGTTTTTTCGATTAATCGAAAAAAATATAGTACGATATTTACAAATATAACAGACAGCTGGTACCGGATGGATCAAATGCAGATTCCTGCAATATATGAGGATTTATTTATAATAGGTTTGAGCATTTTTGCTTTAGACAAAAGAGTATCCAGAAGAAGGTTTAAAGATTGTTGGACTAGAGATATAAATGTATCTATTCCGGTATTGGAATATGATAAATGGAAGGATACGAGCTTACAATGGGAAAAAATACTTGGATTTTTAACGGGAGATCATTGGCATATTGTATTTAGGAAAAGTGAAGTAATATATAGCTATAGAGAGCATGCAAATAGGATTCATTTGAATGTTCAGGATTGTGATTGTGTATGTTTGTTTTCGGGAGGTTTGGATTCTTTTTGTGGTGCAATTAGACTATTAGAAGAAGGGGGCTCTCCTTGCCTGGTTGGACATAATGAATATCCTAAACTTGCCAAAAGACAGAGGTTATTTACAAGTACTTTTCAGAACTTTTATCCAGAACAATCTGTTAAATTTATTAGTTTTACGGCGAATTCTAGGGCTCCTATTAGCGAAAAAGAAGGCGGTTTAAAGGGAAGCGAAAATACCTCTCGAGGAAGATCACTATTATTTTTATGTGCAGCACTTAGTATAGCTGGTATTTTAGGAAGAAATGTTCCGGTATATATTCCTGAAAATGGATTTATAGGACTTAATATTCCGTTGACGGGAGGAAGAAAAGGAACATGTAGTACACGTACCACTCATCCGTACTTTTTGCGACAATTTAACGACGTCTTAAAGCAAGTAGGAATACAAAATACTATTATAAATTTTTTTGCTTATAATACTAAAAGAGAGATTGTACAGCAGGTTAAAGATACCAATGCATTTAAAAGTTGTTATGCAGATACGATTTCATGTTCACATCCTTGTTTAGCACGGTACAATAAAAATGGTTCAAAAGAATATCCTATAAATTGTGGATATTGTTATCCCTGTTTGATTCGTAAGAGTTCACTTTTGGATATAGACGAGATAAAAAAATATTCCTATAAGGGAGAAGCTTATGAGTTCCTTATGGCATATGAAGAAAGTGAAAAAAGTGCTGATTTAAGAGCAGTACTTGGAAGTATTTATCGTTGCAAACATTCTTCAGATAAAGAATTAAAAAGAGATATTAGGTGTGTCGGAGAATTAACAGAAGAGGAAGTTGGAAAATTTTTAGTTTTATATAAGAAAAGTATAGATGATTTGGTACAATTATTTTCTGGAGATCAGAGGATGAAGGAGTATCTTGGGGTATGATTCAACATCTTATTGATACACACTTCCATTTGGATCATTACAAGGATCATCAGAAAATATATGCTGGAATTAATGAAAAAAAACAATATACATTGTGTATGACGAACTCACCTGGAGTCTATATGTCTTGCAAACGCATGTATCCAGAAACAAAATACTTGAAATTTGCACTTGGTTTCCATCCACAGGAGACATCATTAAATGATACAGATTTTTATAGTTTTATACAATTAATCAATGAAACCAATTATGTAGGAGAAGTTGGACTTGATTTCTCAAAAAAAAGTTATATTTCGTGTAATAAACAATGTATATATTTTGAGAAAATTGCAAAAGTGTGTGCAGAAAAGAATAAATTGATGTCTGTGCATCTTAGAAGAGCGGAAAAAGAAGCAATATCTATTTTAAAAGAGTATCGTCCTCGTAGGTGTATTATTCATTGGTTTAATGGGAGCAGAGAGCAATTGCAACAATTACTGGATATAGGCTGCTATTTTTCGCTCAATTCCAATATGGTAACAAATGAAAAAAGCAAAGAAAAATTGTATTTGATACCAAAAACAAGAATACTGATTGAAAGTGATGGACCGTTCACAAAGATTGATGGGAAAAAGTATACATTTAATAATTTGATAAAAATATATGAGTTAGTTGCACGGTATTATAATGAACCAGACATTATTAAGATTGTTCATGATAATTTTCGAGATGTTCTTTCAAAATGATGTTTAATTGCAAAGTTAGAGGGTGATTTTATGGCAATACGATCAGTAGAATATCTGCAAAGTCTTGTGCGAGAGCTTGCAAAGCTTCCGGACGAGACGGAGTGGGTAGAATTTAAATGTAATAACAAGCAACCGCAGATGATTGGCGAATATATTTCTGCTCTCAGTAATTCTGCTGCGTTGTGCGAACGACCGAAAGCATATTTAGTTTGGGGCGTGGATGACACAACACATAAAATTGTTGGAACTGAATTTCAGTATCGTAAAATGAAAAAGGGAAATGAGGAATTGGAAGCATGGCTTTCCAGAATGCTTTCACCAAGAATTAATTTCCGATTTTTTGAGGTCCCGATGGATGAAGGAATGGTTGTACTGATGGAGATTCCTTGTGCAGAAAAACAGCCGGTACAGTTCGCTGGTGGGGAATTTATAAGAATTGGAACGAACAAAAAGAATTTAAAAGAGTATCCTGAAAAAGAAAGAGAATTATGGAGAACATTCGATTCTACACCATATGAACTTCGAATTGCGATGGGAAATTTAGATGAAGATGAAATGGTGTTATTATTGGATTACTCAAAGTATTATGATAAACTGGAAATGCCAATTCCGAGAAATCGGGATAAAGTATTGGAAGATTTACAGCATGAAAAGTTCATAAAGAGAAATGATGCTGGTACATGGGATATCACGAATATGGGAGCATTGATGATCGCAAAGGATTTGAAGAAATTTGAATCTTTGCATAGAAGAACTGTGAGGGTGATATGGTATAAGGAGAATTCCAGACTGGATGCTATCAGAGAAAAAGAGTTCTGTGCGGGCTATGCATTTTCGCATGAAGAAATCGTGCAGTATATTATGACAATTATTCCGCAGGAAGAGGTTATTGTAGAAGCAACAAGGAAATCTGTTGTCAGTTTCCCGGAAATTGCTATCCGTGAGTTGTTGGCAAATGCTATGATACATCAGGATCTGCAGCAAAGAGGTACAAATCCGATGGTAGAAGTGTTTAAAAATCGAATTGAATTTTCAAATGCTGGTGCACCACTGGTAGCAATTGAAAGAATTGTAGATTCGGTGCCGGTGTCCAGAAATGAAAATATTGCCGGATTTATGCATAAATGTGGTATCTGTGAGGAACGTGGCAGTGGATATGATAAGATTGTTGAAGCAACCGGCAAAAATGAATTACTTGCACCGAGGATTGAAAATCAAAACAATCAATTTACAAAAGCAATATTGTTTGCGAAAGTACCGTTTGAATTAACCACGAAAGAAGATCGGATGCGTACTTGTTATATGCAGGCATGTCTGGCATATGTCAATTTTGAGGGGATTTCTAACTCAGATATTCGAAAAATATTTGGATTGGGAGAAAAAGAGAAAGCGAAAGCCTCTCGACTTCTTACCAGTGCTGTTGACGGAGGCTATATTAAAGTAATGGATCCGGATACTGCGCCAAGGTATAAAAAGTATATTCCATATTGGGCATAATTTAAGTTTCGCTAAGTTTCACTTATATAGGCGGGATGAGGAAAATTCAATAGAGCAATATGAAAAAAGGCACTGAAAACCACTGAATTATTGGTTTTACAGTGCCTTCTCTTTGACTAACGAGAAAAACATAATAAATTTAAGTTTTGCTAAGTTTCACTAAGTTCAGCATTAACAGATCGCCACTGCCTTTTCGGCTCAAATTTCCCACACCCATCACAGGTCTGCGGCCAGTTGATTTTCCATTCAAAATATTCATTTCTGGTAATTTCGCCAGATTTTAATTCTTTCTTTCTGAGAACCCACTCTTTCATAAAATCATTGAGAACCCCATAATTAAACCACATGCCGACAGGTGGATGAGCTGGCCAGCTATCAGAATCATGATAACGGACAGCAGTATCCTCATTAGAATTGCATTTTTCACCCGGATAAGTTTCTAATTGAAAGAGATTGACAGCTGCCGGGTTAAATTCATCAATCCAGAACAGGAT
>UMEY01033076.1_pt1 | contig 15976 bp, 10 predicted proteins | sample 1964881 | NCBI WGS metagenome assembly UMEY01 (sample SAMEA4836033, study PRJEB28245) | human gut metagenome | biome: gut microbiome; material: fecal sample | place: Denmark | collected 2008 | reverse complement strand
TCCGTACCGGATGAGAAACCGTCCGTACCGGATGAACAACCGTCAACCCCGCAGAAACCGGCATTGCCGCAGGTGAATGAACCGGGGTGGACCACAGGTATATATTAAGGAAGGAATATGAGAGGGATGAATCAAAAGAGAAAGAGATTAGGGTTATGGATACTTTTTCTGGCGGCGCTGCTTTTGACGCAGTTCACCGTTCCGGTTAAGGCATCCGAGCCGCAGATACAAGATGTAAACATACAGATGGTTGGAGGGCAGATTCGTACGATCGATCCGATGGGGCTGCGAATGGTTGCCTGCATCAAGAAATCATATATTCAAGAGTTGGAAAAAAGCGGAGCGACGGTAAGTTATGGAATCGTACTGCTTCCGAAAAAGTATTTGACAGAAGGTCAGGCATTGACGCTTGACGGCAAGTACCTTTATAACGGCTCGGTCTATAAGCCGGCAAAAGTACCGGCAGTAAAGAAATTTTCAGAAGACAATGAGAGGATTTACTTTACAGCCGTTTTGGCAAATCTGCCGAAAGAAAGATATAAAAATGATTACGCGGCGAGAGCTTATGCAGAAATCACGAGAACTGTGACAGAAGACGACGGAAAGAAAAAAACAACGACAGAAGTTGTATACAGTGAGAGTGAAATCGACCGTCAGGTATATCGGATTGCAGAAGAGGCTGTAAACGGAACTACAGAGACGGAAGAGACAAAACAGTGGCTTCAAGATAACATTCTCGCTCCGGTAGATACGCCGGAAGAACTGCCGGAAGAAGAAAAAAAGATCTCGTTTCGTCTTGGAAAAGTGTCCGGTGTGACACTGTACCATAAGACAACGTCAGAAGCCGGAGTGGAAACTGTAGAAGAAGTATCACAGTTTAATCTTACAGAATTTAAAAAAGAAGATTATCTTGTGAAAGTTGAGATGGAAGATCAGCCTGAGATATTTGCGGGAATTACGGAAGTGATCGCACCGCAGACAGAAACAGGAAAAGTAAGTTTTAAACTTGACAGAAAAGATTATACTACTTCTCAGGCAGGACAAACGATCGAAGGCGCGGTTGTAGAGTTTGGTACGAAGTCTAACGATAAAGTATCTACAAAATATATTACGATGCAGTCGCTGATCGATCAAATGAAGGCAAATCCAGGCGGAACTTATACTCTGGAGCATGATATAGACGCAAGTATGGTTCAGGGAGATGATTACCTTGTTCCGACATTTAGCGGTACGTTTAACGGAAATGGATATAAGATCAAAGGTCTGACAACAACTCTGTTCGGAACGGTTTCTGGAGGTAAGGTACAAAATGTTAAACTTGAAAATGTTTCTATTACAAAAGTAAACAGTTATAAAGATGCAGGTGGTGGAACAATAGCGAATAAAGCTCAGAAAGATGCTGTGATCGAGAACGTACATGTAAGTGGAAGTTTGAAAAGTACAAACAGCCGAGAACTTCTCGGAGGTCTTGTAGGGCGTATGGATTATGCGAAAGTAAGTAAATGCTCTGCTAATCTGGAGATTACAGGATCTTTCAATACGACGGGCGGACTAATCGGTCAAATGTCCAATCAAAATGAAGGTCCTAATATTGTAGAAAATTCATATGCTGTTGGATCAATTCGAGGAAATAGAACGAATGGGGCGCTTGGCGGACTGATCGGATGGCATAACTGTAAAACAAACTTTTCAGTAACAAATTGTTATGCCGCTATCAATATGGAACTGACTGGAACCAACAGACAGCCAGGAGGATTCATCGGATATATAGGAGAGGCTGATGCGACAGGTGTACTAAAGAGCAATGTTTCATACAGTACCGGAAATGCAGGATATAAGTTTGATGGATCAACTGAAACTATCAAATATACTACGGCACAGATTGAAAATCTTTATAGTTTAAGAGAAAGCAGACTGAAAAGAGAGAGTAGTCGTACCGGAAATACGAATCTGACTCAGATCACAGATGTTACAGTGGATAAACTTTCACAAAAAGAGTTTTACACGAACATGGGCTGGAGTGAAGACGTTTGGGATTTTGCTCCTCTGAAAGAAGGAAAAACTCCAATCCTTAGAAACAATGACTCAAATATGACGACAATGCTCCAGACAAAGGAAATCGCATCGGCAGCCGACCTGAAGAATATTAAAAATGATTTGTCAGGTGTGTATGTTCTGACTACAGATATCGATATATCGGAATCAGCGTCGGGAACAGCGGTTATCCCGGGAATATTTAAAGGAACATTAAAAGGAAACGGCCATCAGATCATCGGTCAGAAGATTCCGTTGTTCGATACGTTAGATGGAGCGACGATTGAAAACGTGAAGCTTGTACAAGGCGAGATCAATCAGAAGGGAATAGATAAAGTTGCGGCTCTGGCAAAAACTTCACAGGCAGACACTCTTATCAAAGACGTATATGTCAGAGATATGAGCGTTACGGGACAAAGTAATGTAGCAGGTCTTGTTGCAAGTATGAATAAGACAACTGTAGAAGAATGTTCTGTCAACGCCACAGTAAACGGAAAACGTGCAGGTGGATTTGCGGCAGAGATTTTAGGAGATTCAGTCGTTAAAAACAGTTATGCAAGAAGAACGGCGGATAAAGAGACATTCGCAGCAACTGAAGGCGACCTGCAGGGCGGATTTGCGGCTGTCATTAAAAAGTCAGAGCTGATCAATAACTTCAGTGAGCTTACATTAAGTCAAAAGGCAGAGGAAAAACCGGAAGAGACACCGAAAAAATCATCTGAAAAAGCGGCGAAAACGGCATGTATGGTCGGTAATTTCGTTGCAGAAAGCGGAGTAGGATCAGAAGCGGTTACAAAAGCAGAGCACAATATTTCCTTTGGTCCGAAGGAATATTCTTTTGCAGGAAACAGTACGGCGGAAAATGTTTTAACGAACTATACAGAGAACTACGAGTATACAGGAAGCGTTTCAAATGATGAGGGAACTCAAACTCCTGAACATACAGGAAAAATCGATAAAGCGACAGCAGCGCAGATTACAAATAAAACCTTCTATATAGATACACTTAAATGGGATGAGAAGATCTGGTATCTGGATGATGTGGCAGGTGGAAAAAGACCTCGTTTAAAGGCAGAAGGTGATGTTTACGGAGCTGAGGAAGAAGATACTTCAAAAGGAGAGGGCTCGGAAGGAGATTCAAACAACGCGTCTTCGCAAGAAGTAGTTTACATACAGGCGCCGGTACAGGATGAAGAAACGGAAGAGCCGCAGATGGCAGGAGAGACTCCGGCAGAAGTGATCAGTTTTATCGCGCAGAAAAATGCAGAAGAGATTGCGGCTATGGACAGTCTGGAATCTGTAAAGGATTATCAGGCAGATCGAAAACTGATTTATGAAAACTTGCGGTTGTTTATGCCGTTCTATACATATGAACAGATCGTCAAAGACGGAAATAAGGTTGATCCGTCGCATGTATTAAATAAAAAGACGGTGCTTGCGGTCTATCCGATGGATGACCGTGGCAACAGAATTGTGGCATTATCCGATAAGACAGTTCAGGATATAAAAAAGATCCGTATTCAGTTTACAGATGAAACAACACCGTTGATCTATAATATTACATATATTGATACAAGGGAAAATATTGCTTCGTACAAAGTAGCGCAGATCCCTGTTCACTTTAACTTTAGAAACTATGTTGTCAGTACGACAACAACGCAGTTTAATAAACTATTGACTGCGGCAAAGGGATATGATTTTGACGGAGATATTGAAACGAGAGTTTCTCAAAAAGACAGCGCTTCTGTATTGTCGGTATACCGGAAAAATTATAACAATGTTGTCAAATCAGAGATGGAGCAGGTGCTTATTTCCATGGCGGCATCAAATCCGCAGTATCCGGTAAATACTACAAATAAAGCAGCAGAACTGATGGTAGAGGAAAATCTTATCGCAAATGGATATCTGAAGGACTTCCTCTATGCGTATAACTATATAGACCGTTGGTACGATTTTCAGATCGGCGGTATTAATATAAGAGACGTTGTGCTTTTTGACAACTCGATCTTAAAATCGGGCAAATCTCCGCGCAATCTTGTGGCAGAGATCGTACAGCTTAGCAGCAGCGGGGGACGTCAGGGAAATAGTACGCCGTCCTTCTACATCAACCGGATCTCACAGTATACGGGAATTTCAAACGTCGCTTCTTTCGTAGAATATTTTATGACTGCATACGCAGGATACACGGATGTAAACGACTGGATCATTGATAATTTCCAGGGCGGATTCATCGTAGAAGCAAGAGCGAATAATCCGAAGATCGATTCCAGATTATGGAGAATACTGAAAAACAATACGGTACAGAGAAACAACGAGCTGATCCTTCCGGTATTGTCTTATAAGACATCGAAGAACTTGTATCTGGCATCGTTCCCGACATCTCTTGTATATGGAAACTTGCAGATTTACAACGGATATCAGAATACAGATGAGTGGAGACAGCAGAAGAAGCAGCAGGTGATCAATCAGATCAATGATTTCAAGACAAGCTATGATAACTTCGTGGACGTTGCAGAAAACGGAGCACAGTCAATTAATAAAAGTAAATTCCTGATCGTCGATTCCTCTGCAAATAAAGATCACAGTCAGGATGTATTCCAGGAATTTTACAAACCGCTGCAGACGATGTGGAAGAGCAACAACGGAGCGGTAGCCGTAATATTCGGAAATCCGAATTATGATTACATTTATTATAACAGCTCTAACTTTATCGGAGATCTGACCGTCTTAAACCATGAGATGGGTCATGTGACAGATATGTGGATCTGGATGGAGAATAAAGGAAAACGTCCGGGACGTAACGGAGAGGACTATTCTAACGGATATGCGAACCAGGCAAACGTCGATTACAACATGAACTTTATGAAGACGTATGCAAGAGACGGCTCGATGGTGACAAACCTGACTCCGGACAGAATCAATACACAGGAAGAATTTAAAAGCTATTACAAAGAAGTGTTCGAGACGATCTATACGTTGGATTATCTTCAGGGCAAAGCGTACCTGGAGCTGACGCCCGCACAGCAGTCGGCGATCACATCGCAGCACAGATATGGAACGACGAACAATTACCAGAGTCGGAATCAGTCAAACAGTACATGGAGAACGATCGGCGCCGCCGAGCTTGAGAATATGAATCTTAAGACGTTGGACGATCTTTGGGATAATCAGCTGACGATCAGACCGGGACATCGGTTCGATCTTAGAAGTATGAACGATGTCGGCGTGAATAATCTCGGGGCATATCAGATCGACAGAGTGTGCTATGCAAGCTGGTACGTGCCTTACGTTGACGGAGGAACGCCGAATGCCCAGACATTTAGAAGAAACGGATACGAACTCGGCGGACTGTACGGATACAGCGACGGTCTTGTAGAGTATTTAAGTAACCGTACACAGACAGGAGATCTTGCATATTTCAAAAAGAAAATGCAGGATGAGAATTTCTCCTTTGAAACATACAGAAAGAATAAAAATAAAGAGATCGAAGAAAAGATCAAAAAGCAGAAAGAACAGGGCAACGCATATTTTGACGAGGAAGCGCTGATCGAATATTTGAAACAAAATATGATCAATTACGGAAATGGTATTAACTCCGGCGTTTCAACCGGAAACAATACGCTCAACAATATTAAAGAATCAAGAGAAAACGTATTCCGTTATCTGCAAAGAATTACGGATGAGTTCAGAAGTCCGGTTTACGCAGATACGGCAGAGTCAAGACATGCGGTAACGATTTCCACAGGGCAGGAGCTGATCGAGAAGATAAACGAGAACCCGAACGGATTCTATGTTCTTGAAAAGGACATTTCTATGGCGGACATTAATCTGACAGGAGAAGTTTATATTGACAAGACGTTTATCGGAAAACTGCAGGGGAACGGTCATAAGATTACAGACGCGCAAGGACCGCTCTTTGCAAAGATCGCCAACTCTTACGTTTCCGATCTTATGATCGTAAATACAGAAGGCGAGACAAAGGACTGGTTCGGAAAGACAAAACAGTATACGATCATTGTCAATGAGCAGAAAAAAGAAACCGTTCAGGAAATTAAGACTTTAGAAGAATTACAAACAGTCGGACAGAACAAATATACAAAATATGTGCTGAAAAATGATATTGACGCATCGACGGCAACAACAGGTAAGGCAGTTGCAGAAGGCGTATTTAAAGGAGAGTTCGACGGAGGCGGATTCACGATCAAAGGACTGAAAAAACCATTGTTTGAAAAAGTTCAGGAAGGAACAGTCCGCAACTTGAAGATCGAAAATGCAGAGATCAACAGTACAGAAGAAAGCAGCAAAAACGCAGTTATCACAAAAGAATCAAACCACGCTGTCTTTGAAAGCCTGAACCTGGCGGATATCAAAGTCAGCGGAGTGAGCTACAATGCGGTAGTGACAGGATATGATTATATAAGCTCTGTTTTCTCGAAAATACAGATCCGCAATGCGCAGATCACGGGTACGAAAAATTATAATGCCGTTTTGGCAGGCCGCGCATCCGGGTCGCAGATTCAGGATGTCGCCGTGATCGGAAGCAGTGTTGCACTTAGCGGAACAGACTGCGGCGGATTCATCGGAGAAGGCAAAAACGTGACGATCAGTCGCGTGTACAGCGATGCGGATATGACCGTCAATACATACACAGACGATAAGAACCGTACGCAGAGCGCCGGATTCATCGGCAATCTTACAGGCAAGAGCAGCGTAGAATATGTATTTGCGGCAGGAAAAGTAGACAATAAAACAAGCGAACAGCTTTATAACTTCATCGGTACGCCGGACGCGCTGAAAACGATGGTGAAAAACAGTTTTGTTATCCAAAACGCAGGCGGAGTATCGAATATCACAGACGGCGTAGGACAGGAGATCTTGCGTGAAGTAACGTCTCAAGAGGCGGCAACGTCAGATTTCTACAAAACGTCAATGACTCTGAACGAAGAGACATGGAACTTGAGTTTAGTTCCGATGAAAGGTTATCCGGAACTGAAAGGAATGGAGAAACGGGAGGTCATCTCCGTAAAAACTGCGGAGGACTTCATGAAGATGAAAGACTTCCCGACTCAGGAATACCGTCTGAAAGCAGACATCGATCTGTCAGGAACAGAACAGACAGGAAGCGTGATACCGGAATTTTCCGGTGTGCTTGACGGAGAGAATCATAAGATCACCGGTCTGAAAGCGCCGCTGTTCGGTCAGTTAAGCGGTACGGTGTCGAATGTAGCCATTGATGCAGGTGCGATTGAAATCGGAAACAGCGTAGATACGACTGTCGGTATATTTGCGAATACGATGACAAACGCAACTGTTGAAAAAGTCATGATCGCAAACGGAAGCATCAGCAGTACAGCAGGAAAAGCGGCGGGATTCGCAGGAACTGTGACAGACTCGACTGTGAAAAATATTTTCATTCAAGGAAGAGTAAATGCAGTTTCGACAGCGTCCGGTTTCGCAGAAACGTCCCACCATTCGGTTATGGAAAATATCTATGCAAACGCAGCCGTAAACGGTACGGACGGCGCGGGATTCCTTGTGAACAGTACAGGCGAAAATATTTACAAAAATATCTGTTCAATAGGAAACGTCGCAGAAAACATGTATAAACTGGCAAAAACAGACATCACGTTTACAAATGCTTACGAGTTGTCGGCAGCAGACGGAATCAGCTCTGCGGCAGAAGCAAACGGCGTGAAAACGATCGGAAAAGAAGTGTGGACGAAAGCGTTCTATACAGAAACACTTAAGCTAGATATATCCGTATGGGATGTAGAGAATGCAGAGACGAACGGATATCCGTTGTTGAAAGAGTTCAATGTGAACTTATCTCCGATGACTGTGGAAATTCAAAAACCGCAGGATATCCGGAAGCTGAATAAACTGCCGGAAGGAAGATTTACGATCACGGCAGATCTGGACTTTACAGAGTACGGCGCGGCAAACATTACAGAAAACATTGCGGAAAACAGCATAGAAAACAACGCAGATATAAACGCGGCTGACAGCGTGGAAAACAGCGCGGAAAATCATGCGGAAGAAACAGCGCAGGCAGGAACATGCCTTGTGACAGAGACGTTTACAGGAAGTATAAACGGAGGCGGCCACAAAGTAAGCGGCATGAAGAGCGCGATGTTCAAACAGCTTTCAGGAAAAGTAGAAAACCTTGAATTTAGAAATATTCTTGTGGATAATGAAACAGCAGGAGCAAATGTGCTTGCGGAAACGACGCACAATGCAAATGTGAAAAACGTACATTTCAACGGAATTACACTGCGAGGCGCAGGGTACACAGGTATGATTGGAAAAGATACAGGATCGACATTTAGTCAGATCAGTGTACAGAACGCAGACGTGACGACAAGAGCCGATTATGCAGGTGTGTTCGCGGCAAATGCGGCAGGAACTCAAATTTTCGATGTGCTGATCACAGATACAGAAGTGGCAACGTCGAACGCTTATGTGGGAGGATTCATAGGAAACGCTGAGAGAATCACCGCACAGAAAGTATTCGCAGATGCAGAGCTGAATATTCCGTATACTGTTTCCCCGCAAAATACGGCGGCGTTTATCGGTCAGGCATCGGAAGACAGCAAGATTCAATATAGTACGGCGGCAGGCGGCGTCTATCCGGAAGATCCGTCGTCAACAAGATATAAGCTGACGCATATGGATAACAGCTCTAATCTGAATGAACTAAAGGCATTTACAAATTGCTTTATTAACACAGATACGCCGGGATACGACAGCATAGCAAACGATCCGAAAGGTGTGACGCACGAAGCGCTTTGCGGTACAGAGTTCTATACAAATGAGATGCGCTTGTCTCAGGACGTATGGGATCTGTCGGATGTGGCAGGAACAGGAACGCCAAGCTTGAAGACGATGCCGGAAGAAGACGTGAGAGCGCCGGAGACAGCGCCGACGCCTGAAGAAGAAATACCTATGCAGGAAACAGCTCCGGAAGGATATACAGAGATCCGAACGGCAGAAGAACTGCTCGCGATCCGAGACAGTTCGGATAAATATATTTTAATGAGCTCGATTTCACTTTACGATGCAGAGCCGCAGGACGGATCATTCCTCGGCAACTTCAAAGGAGAACTGAACGGAAACGGGCTGACGATCCGAGAAGTTTACGGAGCGCCGTTGTTTAACACATTGTCAGGAAAAGTTGAAAATCTGAAACTGACAGACGTTAAAGTAGAAGCTTGGAGTCAGAACCAAGGAGCAAATGCATTTGCGAAAACATTAAGCGGCGCGACAGTTTCAAAAGTAGCGCTCAAAAACATCCTCGTCGCAGGAGGTAATAATACAGGAGTGCTTGCAGGAACAGCACAGAATTCAACCGTAAGCGAAGTGTGGGCGGAAGGATTAAATGTCAATCCGTATGGACCGATACATGGACAGAATGATGCGATGGTTGGCGGCTTGATTGCCAAATTGAAAGGTGGATGTCATATCAGCGACAGCTATGTCGGCGGCGAGATAACTGTAAATGGAAATACACAAGGCGGTGTATTCGGATATAACAGTGAATATGAAGGTGGAGCTACGAATAATACGGTAAAACAGGTTGTTTCTAACATGAAGACAAAAGCTATTTCCGGTCAGACAGACGGAGCAGGATTCATAGGAATGGTCGGCTACAATGATGTAGGAAAGTGGATGGAAAACAGCATTGCAATCGGTGAAGCCAGCGTTAACAGAGAGCATGGAAGTATCGGTGAAGCATATCGCTTTACATCTACAATCGGATATTCAATGAGAGAAGGATTAGAAAATTGTTATGAAGCGAAAGTAGGAGGAAAGAGTAATATCTCACCTGGCGATCTTGACGAGACAAGTCGATATAAAGAAAAATCGTTCTATCAAGATACTTTGAAATTCGACAGCTCAAAATGGAGCTTTACATCTGTTGAGCAGAAAGGACATCCGACATTAAGCTGGATAGCAGGTGCAGAACCGCTTCCGCCATTGCCGGAAGGTTCGGCAGTAACGACACATAAACAGTTGAAGACAGAAGTGCCGCAAGGATATACGGCAATCCGTACTCCGGCAGACTTTATGAAGATCGCAGAGAATCCGAGCGGAAAATACATTTTGATGAATAATATTTCACTGGAGCAGGTAAAACTCGCAGAAGGTCAGACGTCCTATATTATGAAGCGCTTTGAAGGAGAACTGGATGGCAATAATCAGGTGATCCACGGGTTAAGAGCATCGCTGTTTGATTCCATCAGCGGAACGTCAAGCAAAAAAGCAGTCGTGAAAAATCTGCGTGTGCAGAATGTATTTGTGAATGCAGGATATAAAGATCAGTGGGGAAATATAGTTAGAGCCGAAGCAAACGGACTTGCGCGTGAAGTTAGTAACGGAAGGTTGGAAACGATATATATGAACTGCGTGAATCTCAATGGTGGATCAAATACTGCGGCTTTAGCCGGAATGGCAGATAAGACATATATCGGAAAAGTATGGCTGGAAGAAGTTGACATCAACAGTGGGGTAAGTGCGGAAGAACTTGGAAAATTCTATTATGTAGGAGGTGTGATCGGAAGATTAACGGATTCAACTTCAAAGTTTGAGGATTCCTATGCAGAAGGAAAAATCATTATGGATAGTGGTCAACAGGGCGGAGTTATCGGAGAATTACAGTCAGCAACTGTGAGAAATGTAATTAGCAATATGGAAGCGAGTGGAAATCCTCTGCAGCCGTGGATGAAAAAAGGTGGATTTTTAGGAGACGTTGCTCTTTATGGGCAGAACAACAATAAATGGAAACTTGATAGATGTATTTCTATTGGAAATGCGGGAAATAATTACAAGTTTTTAGGGAAAGACATCTCAGCCGATACTACGACAAATTTAAATACATGTTATGAATTTTTGGGTGCAACAGGTGTTACGAGTGTTACAGATGCTACGATTGAAAAAGGCATTTTGTTGGCTACTGATAATATTAAAGATATTACATTGTATCAGGATACACTTTCCTTCAATGATGATACGGACGGCGCCGACTCAACTGCATGGGATTTCAGTTCTGTTGCGGAAAAAGGCTATCCGACGTTAACATGGCTCTTGACATATGACGGCGCAGCGGCTACTATGGTAGAGCAGACACCTGTACAAGACCAGGAGCAGGAAGCAGCGCAGGATGAAAATCTTGCTGAACCGGAAGTAAACTTACCGGATCAGGATGAATACTTAAAAGAAGATTAAAAGAAATATAGAAAATTAAGATAAGGAGATATGAAAGTGAAAGAGAAATACGAAGCTCCGATGATGGAGATGATCGAATTCAACAGAGAAGAAGTAGTTACTATGTCAGGTCAAGGAGATGAGATTCCGAATGAGAATTTCGTAGATAGTAATGATACAGGCTGGGCTGATTAATTGAGTCTGATATGAAACATTAAGAGATCCCCGGCAGGCGTTGTCAGCAGGCGCGCCTGCCGGGGCTTTTCTGCCTTTTACTGTCTTTTGTCAGGGAAAAGCGTTTGAGAAAATAGTTGACAAAAGCAGTAACTTTGATACAATCTGACTATGGGAATGAAGTTCTCCCTTAGTGATGAAACTAAAACCGCTGATTTGGCTGATGACTTCTGCATTTTGACGCAGGAATTATCAGCTTTTTTATTCTATAGGAAATTTGCATTTCCCATAGAATAAAACGTTTCCGAAGAATGCACACGCCGCAATAAGGAAGTTTACCGCTTTGCGGCGTTTCGGAGGTGGCAAAGCGTCAAAGTGTTCATGAGTGAGGAGAGGCGGTGGCGAAGTGGACTTCTTTATTTTATTCCGGTTTGTCAGAGAAGGAGGATGGGGTTATGCTGATCAGTATTGCCATGATGTTTTTAGTCGGTATGTCTATGGGGTGGATCTGTAAAAAGATTCATCTGCCGAGTTTGTTCGGAATGATTGTAACGGGAATTGTACTTGGGCCATATGTATTGGACGTGATCGACGCTTCTATTTTGAATATTTCATCGGATCTAAGAAGGATCGCTCTTATTATTATTTTAATGAGAGCGGGATTGTCATTAGATCTTAATGATCTGAAAAAGGTGGGACGTCCTGCTGTTTTAATGTGTTTTGTTCCGGCATGTTTTGAAATAGGAGGAATGGTCTTATTAGCGCCTAAGCTGCTTGGAATTTCGATTTTGGATGCCGCTATTATGGGAACGGTCATTGCCGCGGTTTCTCCGGCAGTTATTGTGCCGAAAATGTTGAAACTGATGGAGGAAGGATACGGTGTAAAGAAGAGCATCCCTCAGATGATTCTTGCAGGAGCATCGGTTGACGATGTGTTTGTGATCGTAATGTTTACGGCATTTACAGGATTAGCGCAGGGCGATCAAGTTTCGGCAGTGGACTTTATCAATATTCCGATTTCGATTGCAGTCGGAGCTTTAGCAGGATTTCTTATCGGATTTCTCTCTGCAGAATATTTTAAAAAGATTCATATAAGAGATACTTCAAAAGTTATTATTCTTGTGTGTGTTTCCTTTTTGTTAGTTACATTTGAAGATGAATTTGCATCTGTCATTCCATTCGCATCTTTAATCGCGGTTATGACAATGGGAATTGCTTTGCAGCAGAAGAGAAAAAACGTGGCGAAGCGATTGTCGGCAAAATTCAATAAACTTTGGGTCGGCGCAGAAGTGATGCTTTTCGTACTTGTCGGAGCAACTGTGGATATCCGGTATGCAGTGTCGGCGGGAGTTGTATCTATTGTTTTGATTTTTGTGGTTTTGGTATTTCGGATGTTGGGAGTATTCTTATGTTTGCTGAAAACGAAGCTTACAATGAAAGAACGGATGTTTTGCGTGATCGCGTATATGCCGAAAGCCACTGTTCAGGCAGCTATCGGCGGCGTACCGCTTGCGATGGGATTGTCCTGCGGTAATATTGTGCTGACGGTTGCGGTAACTGCGATTTTGATTACAGCACCGCTGGGGGCATTTCTGATTGAAGCGACTTATAAAAAATGGTTAGGACGACAGACAGAGATCCTAAGTAGATGATATAAAGGAAATAACAGTTCAATACATACCTCTGCAGTTTGCGGCATACATTGTAAAAACGATGTTTACAGGGGAATATTTTGAAAGATTATATCGAAGAAAGAGCCGTTGAGATTGCAGCTTATATTATAGATAATAATGCAACGGTGCGGCAGACAGCAAAACAGTTTGGGATCAGTAAAAGTACGGTACATATAGACGTAACAAAAGAGATGTTTTTGTGAAGGTCGTTTATGAGGTGAGATAAGAGTCTTTAGTGGGGGTAAGATCTTTACATGCAATATCCTGTGTTCAAAAGATAGGATTTAAGCGAAAAAAGCCTCGTGACCATGAGAAAAAATAAAAGTAAAAAGTATTCTGTGATAAAGTATAAAGGCTTAGAAGAGAAAATGTCTCTTCTAGGCTTTTTTAGTAAGAAAGTAGTTTGTGTGTTTGCTTTTGAAGCTATAAGAAGTATAGTAAAATTTGCACCGGATGGAACAGGATACCGTACTAAGATTATATTTGCTGAAGAGAAACTATTGATAGATAGAATGTCGGATATTCTGCTACGATTTTTCAATATAGATTGAGAAAGTTTTTCTGATGAAGTGTAATAATATGTGGTTATATGCTTTGTAGAAAAATCCGTAGGAATTAAAATTTTTTGTTTTATGGAAAGATTATAATTATGATATACTGAAAGAAAACGATAAAATAGAATTTGTAGAATTTAAAAATTTAATATGAAATGTGAGATAGAGCGTATGGAAAAAATACGTTCTATTTTTGTCTTTTTGAGAAAAGTGATTAAAAAATTATTGACGTTTTGTTACTGGATAAAAACAACTATTCAGTGCTTTATTTATACTGTTGTGCGTTTCATTGTGATATAGTATGAATTAAGAAATATACCAATCAGTGCATGTAGAGCTTGTAAATTCCTGTTTTGCTTCGATGACCAAAATGCAAATTGTTACCGTTGCGCCCGTTTTCACAAGCGTTGCGTGATATAAAAAGAATTCTGTTTTATTATTTTATCATCAAAAATAAAGGAGGTTCTTTTTATGTTGAAGGAATTAAAGAAACACAAAATGAGTGTTGTTGCAGCTGGGATTTTATTCGGTGTTATTGGGGTATTAATTATTCCTATAATAGCGGGGAGTGTAAAAATATTAAGTACATTATCACAAAAGTATCCTAGAATATTCAAGTATAGTATGATTACTTTTGTCGGTATATTATTGGCAATAAGCCTATTTTACTTAGTTATTAAACGTCAAATTATTTTTCTTGCAATAGTAGCTTGCTTAGCAATGGGATTATGCGATGTTATATATAAAAGAAAATAATGAATGGAGTAAGACTATGGAAATATCAGATTTGATTAAATCAGCTAGAATTGAAAAGGGATTAACTCAACAACAACTGGCTGATTCTATCTTTGTTACGCGACAAACAATTTCGAAATGGGAACTGGGAAAAAGCGTTCCTGATCAAGCCTCTCTCGTATTGTTATACCAGTGTCTGGATATCAAGGATAATGAGAAAAAACAGTTATCAAGGCTTATTTTTAATAAGCAAAATATTATATTAGTTTTGATGGTATTTTTATTTTCACCCATGGTTATTGGAATACGTTTTATCTGTTATAAAATGGATAAGATTGATAACCGAAAAATTAAAGCGATAATCAAGACTATTGGATTTAGTGTATTCTCATTATATCTAATATCTTTAAAAGAAAATGTGGCATATTTGTTAATTAGTATATTTTCTATAATGTATTTGTTATATCAATTCTATTTGAGTGGTTTGGAAAATAAATAATTTGTGCCAGTAAGTTTAAAACAAGTGATAACTCATGAAATCCCAGCTTGTAGAATTGGACTTTGCAGATGTAAAATAAATTTGAATTTGAGGAAAAGAAGAATGGAAGATAAAAAAATATTACTTGATAATATTAACAAAATTCATACAACTGAAATGGGAGTTGATAGAATTAAAAGAAATCTAAAAATAGATACAGTAGATGTTGTTGAATACTGCAAAAATAAAATTGTGGATGAAAATTGCCATATATACAAACAAGGTAAAAATTGGTATTGTGAAATTGAAAATATTAAAATAACTATCAATTCATATAGTTATACAATTATTACAGCACATATTATTAAGTAAATTATAACCGAGGTGGAAATATGGCATCAAGCAAAGAATATTTAGATTTTATTTTAGGGCAGCTATCTGAGTTAGAAGATATCACTTATCGAGCTATGATGGGAGAATTTATTATTTATTATCGTGGCAAGATTGTAGGTGGCATCTATGATGATAGACTACTTGTTAAACCAGTAAAATCTGCAATTAGTTATATACCGGCAGCTCGGTATGAATTACCTTATGAGGGAGCAAAAGAGATGTTGTTGGTTGATGAAGTCGATAATAAGGATTTTTTGACAGGCTTGTTTAATGCTATGTATGATGAGTTGCCAAATCTCAAAAAGAAAAAATAAACAATCCTAGTTTATCAAATTAAAAGAGTTAAGATAAATAGAATTTATGGAGGAGACAATGATGGATAAAAAGATACAAAAAATAGGAGTGATTTGTTCAATTGTGCAGATTATATTAAGCATAATATGCTTGATTTATAATGCGATAAATCAAGAAAATATTATAATTTGGATATTATTATTATGTTCTGGAATTTTTTTGTTAAGCTCGAATATTAGTAGAAACAATAAAAAAGAAGACGAGTGAGGAAGTATAAAATCCAGCTTGTCGAACCGAAAAACACTGTAATAACATGTATAAAAGAAAATATAAAACACCCTACTGAGTAGGTTGAACTAAATGCCCCTATGATTTCAATTTTGAAGTCATAGGGTTGTTTTTTTATGCAGAAAAATAAAAAATTTCCTTTTCCACCCTGT
>UMEY01025330.1_pt1 | contig 16006 bp, 10 predicted proteins | sample 1964881 | NCBI WGS metagenome assembly UMEY01 (sample SAMEA4836033, study PRJEB28245) | human gut metagenome | biome: gut microbiome; material: fecal sample | place: Denmark | collected 2008 | reverse complement strand
GATGCACTTGTACTTGCTGAGGTGCTTGCACTAGTCGATGCACTGGTACTTGCTGAGGTGCTTGCGCTTGTTGATGCACTGGTGCTTGCTGAGGTACTTGCACTTGTCGATGCACTTGTGCTAGCCGATGTACTTGCACTCGTTGATGCACTTGTACTTGCTGAGATACTTGCGCTTGTTGATGCACTTGTTGAAGCACTTGTACTTGCTGACGTACTTGCACTAGTGCTTGCCGATGTACTTGCGCTAGTCGATGCACTTGTACTTGCTGAGGTGCTTGCGCTGGTTGAAGCGCTCGTGCTTGCTGATGTACTTGCACTTGTACTTGCGCTTGTTGAGGCGCTCGTGCTTGCTGATGTACTTGCACTTGTTGAGGCACTTGTACTTGCGCTTGTCGATGCACTGGTACTAGCTGAGGTACTTGCACTCGTTGATGCGCTTGTGCTTGCTGAGGTACTTGCACTCGTTGAGGCGCTGGTGCTTGCTGAGGTACTTGCACTCGTTGAGGCGCTGGTGCTTGCTGATGTACTTGCACTCGTTGATGCGCTGGTGCTTGCACTTGTTGAGGCACTTGTGCTTGCTGATGTGCTTGCGCTTGTTGAGGCACTTATACTTGCTGAGGTGCTTGCACTAGTTGAGGCACTTGTACTTGCACTTGTCGATGCACTAGTGCTTGCCGATGTGCTTGCGCTTGTTGAGGCACTCGTACTTGCTTCAACACTCAAACTCTCTGATATTCTTACTGATTCACTCTTCTCATAGTTTGGATCTGCATTATCCAATAAATCAATGGAATCCCCATGCTTATATGCGTATTTATACGTATGTACTCCACCTGTACTACTACTTCTAAATTCTACCCATTCATTATCAGACACTTTTAATACAAACGCATTTCCATCACATATATACAATCCGCCTGTTTGAGAATATTTTTTCGCATTCCAAGCATACCCTGTTGTCCAATTAAATTTCACTGAATCAAAGTCATTAAAATATTCCCAATTACCTGTATATGAATTCTTTACTCTATACTGGCATGATTCATCCTCCCAAAACTGGTACCATTTTCCATTTCTAACTTCAATATCATTCCCAGCTAAATCTTTAAAATTATTTGCCGTAATCTTAGTGACATGATGTACCTTTTTTGATACACAACCATCTCTATATGTATCATTACTTGCAAGCTGCGGCATTCCACTCATTCGAGCATAAACAGCCATATCCTGTTCTGCATCATCTGTATATGCAGCCGCTACAACATTATCACCACTCTGCTGTTCTGCATCACTCTGCTTAGCACTTTCGCTGGCGCTTGAACTATCACTGGTACTTTCACTTACACTCACGCTTTCGCTAGTACTCTCTGATGCACTTTCACTCATGCTCTGTGTTGTACTCTCGCTATACTCTGTCCTCTCGCTCTCAGATAAAGAGCCTGCGTCAGCTAACGAATTGGAATCTGCTGCCGATTCATTAATTGCAGCCATAACCATATCAGCACCCTGGATAGAGCTGACTCCACCCATGGCAATTCCCGCTGCGGTTATACCTTTTAAAATACTGTCAACCTTCTTCTTATTCATATAGTCTCTCCTTATTCACACGAATCCGGATACTTGGATTATCTGTTTCCTAATCCTCTTTCATCCGGACATAACTATAGTTTTCCTCTTTTACACTATAAATATAAACTCCACGGTGTATCTAAAATCGTATAAAAACATTTATATACCGCCAAATTATAGCCTTTCTCTACACAAAATCAAGGTATCCAGCAATAATTTTCTGGTATATATTCCATTTATGAACAAATCTTGCAGTTTTTTTACATTTGCGTAGTATTGACTCAATTTATCTTCCGATTCTGATACAGCTATCCGGTATACATCTTCAAAATCTGTCGCTGCTGCTCCTATTTCATTATCTGTCACATACTTTTCACAGCTCAGCCCCTTTTTAACTATCACTGGGATTCCGGCAGCCATATAAAGTCCGAGTGCCTGCTCGTCAGTATCCCATATTAAGCCAAAGCCTCCGTCTGATAATCTAAGTATAGATTCAGTGACGTGGTACTCATCATATTGCACCACCTCTATATTCAAATTGTTCAATGGATATTCATTTTGACTCGTTTCCGCCATAATATATAGTTTTTTATTTTTATGCTCATTTGCGCAAATGTCTGTCATATAATCCGGTATATTCTGAATCAGATAAGGTTTTTCTTTTAATCCATTTGCGATATAGTAATCCCGCAGCGCAGCCGAGGCAAAAATAAACATATCGGCCCGGTTAAGCAGCGTGATTTCATCACTCAAAGAATACTCGCTGTCATCTCTATCTGATGCTATTTCCTGTATAAACGCAACAATTTTCGTTCCATGATATCTTCTTAAATGCTCAAATAAAAATCCATCGTATCTGGGACTCTCACCGCTTGGATGCTGAAAAATCACTATATCCTCCGGACAAAGTGATGCAATTATGCCATCCATCCTAACATGCAACTCATCATCACTATCATATGTATCAGGAAATTTAAATAAACTCATTTCTTTAAAGCCAAGTGTTTCACCAGCGTTTTTCACCGCATTTTGACGGAGACCAATCAATCCGCCTATGTTATAAGTTTTTGTAATATGTACGCTCATAATCTCTTCCCTATTATTCCACTGTAGCAACTATCTGTGATTCATACACCTGATCATGGTCAAATACTATATCCTGTCACTGTTAATTTGTCTGCTAAATCTATATATGATCTTGATATCTGTTTTCAACCGGTGTACAGGCATTTTCCAATACCTCAATTATTGCATCCTGAAGTATTTTTCTGGTATATGCGCCATCTAATATCAGCTTTTGAATATTCTTTACATTACGATAAAGCTCTATATACTCTGCATCCGTAATACTCTGAACCAGTTTATCAGCTTCATCCAACGTATCAACTGCATATCCCAGACCGTTTCTTTCGACAAATTTATCATGAACACAGCCTCTTTTTACTATAACAGGTATTCCTGCTGCCAGATTTGTACCGAGTTTGTACGGCTGATTCATCGAATAATATCTGTCAAAATATTCATCATCACTCCAAACAAGCCCAAAGCCTCCTTTGGAAAGCTCATGCATTAGCTTTTCCTGCTCAAAATACCCTTTCCAGCAAAAGCTGTCATCATTTTCTCTGTCCGGCTTATTTGCATCATATTGATAAATCGGAGTCTTGCCATGATACTCTGCCAGAAACGGAAAACGATTATAATTCCCGGCAAAGTGAAAGCATCTTGTTACAGCATGATCTACAAAGCAAATGTCTGATGGCATATCCCAGATAGTCTGATAGATAACAGGTTTCTCATCAAGCCCATTTTCTTTCAGATAGCGATGCATCTTCTTTGATGGCAAAATAAGTAAATCCGCCTTATTGAGAGTTTTAATTTCCATATCGAGAATTGCCTGTTCAGAATCAAACATAAGCTTTTGTATATCCTGAACAAAAATTATCAGCTTTGTATCCCGGTATGACTTTATCTTGTTTACAAAACTCTCATCATAATTCACCCCAATCCAGCTTGGATACTGAAAAATCACAATATCCCCATAGTTAAGAGGCGCAATTATCCCATCAAGGCGTTTGTCTATCTCCTTTGCATAATCTGGCTTTAAAGGATAAAAAGACAAGCCCATTTCATGACAGCCAATACTCTGAGCCACCTTTAATACTCTTCTATGTGCCAGACTGGCAGTCCCTGCCATATTGTTTAGTGTGGTAATGTGTGTTTTCATTAATACTCCTGTCTACAAGCTCGTAGTTTCATTGAGGTTTCCATCATTTGTATCTTAATAACCTCATCCACTTTTTTTCTACACTTGCCTCTGTAAAACCACTTGCAATTTTATATGAATTCTCATGAAAAAGCTTTAACCTATCTTCATTTTCAAAGATTTTTACAATTGCCATTCCAATTTTCTTAGCTAAAACTTTTTTATTCATCAACTTCCCATCTATCAGATATCCATTCTGTTCATTTTTAATAAACAACCTATTACCATACCTTGTGTCTAGTCCTATCATAGCCAAGCCATTACCCGTTGCTTCCATTAATGAAAGTCCAAATGATTCAAATTGTGAAAAGGATGCGTACACTTCATAATTCCGATAGAGCAATTTAACATTCTGCCTCCCCATAAAATGAATATAATCACTAGCATTATTGGAAGATACAATATTATTCAAATGCAATATATACTCATCCGATCCTTCTCCATAGATATCTAAATTTATATATTGATTGTACTTGTGCGCCTCAATAACAGCTGCTATCAATAAATCAATACCTTTTGTTTCTTCGATTCTGGAAGCTGATATAATACTATATTTTTTTCTGTTTTCTATAATACATTTTTGTGTTTCAATTGCTCCGGGGGGTATTACACTGACTGATGGTATATAGCAATCATGTTCTTTAAGCTTATTTATTAATGCTTTCCGCTGTTCCTCAGTCGCTACAATAAAAGTATCTATAGCCTGTGAATATTTAAACCAATAATAATACTCATAGTTCATATATAATGAACCTATATTCTCATTCAATTCATAATATTGGTCAGAATGCAGAACACAAATAAATTTCGCTCTATTTCCAAATTCAAACAATGGTCTTAAATAATCTAAATACCCCCCTCTATCCAAAATGCATATATCATTTTCATTGAGTGCTAATTGCTTAATGAAATATATCAATAATTCCTGATTGTCCATTACCTGTCCATTACTAAACACATACTTTATTTTATCAGCATCAAATACCTGCTCAAATACAAGCTTTCCGTTCGTGTCCCAGAACAAACGCCTCTCAAGCTGGCTTTCTCCAATTTCACAATCAGATGTTCCATATAATTCCGTGTATGCCAGACTATCAAAATAAAAACTAGTAAAAATAATACGTTCATCCTTATAATATGAAGCACTTATAATATTATTTTCATCGTCACAAATTATTTCACACTTTTTTTTATTGTTTTCAATAAGATATGTAATATTATCCTTCTCTATGATATCGTCATGATCAATTATTTCTTTCGAGAGCAATATATCTTTTTTTAAGCTTAATCTAATATCCATACGTCCGGTAAGATATATTTCTTTCGAGATTATCTGTTCTCTATCGATTCCCTGATTAATATATAGATCTAAATCTCTCTGCGTCGGCAGATTCATAAAACAATATTTTATATCAATATTATTTTTTTTAAATAACTTTGCACGGAATCCCTGCGCTACATCTACCCCGGAAAACTCGTAGCCATTCATTAATGTAAAATCGAATATTCTCATACTTATTCCTCAAACATTTCCGTTACAGCTGTATATAATTTTTTATATTGTTCTTCTATCAACTCTCGATATATTGATTCTTCATACATTGTTTCTTTTATTCTGCCAATCATTCTATCACAATCCGTTATTTCAAAAATATTATTTTTCAAACAAATATCTCTTCTGTGAACTGTATTTTCAAATGCAAATATTACCATGCTATTATTAACTGCTACATTTGTCGAACTATAAACTTCATTATAATAATTTATATCAAGATATATATCGCATAAATCAAACAATTCCTTTATTTTTTCTTCCGAAACCACTGGATACAAATAAACATTTTCATACTTTTCCAATTGAAGTAACTTATCTGACATAAGTGTCCATGCTGCAACATAAAAGTCCAGATCTGGTATTTCTGTGATCAACGTGTCAATCATTTCCAGCTGGTCAGAATCGGTAAAAATCAAAGCTTTTTTTATTCCAAATTTATTTTTCTTTCTTTTATCATATAAATAAAAGCTTTTACACACACAATTTGTGTGCTTGGCGATCCAATCTCTTTTATTTTTATCATTACATAATATTCTTAATTTATCTACAAATTCGCCTTTTTGAAATTTTTCATACTGTTTATCATCATTCAAAAAAAATGTAACTGAATATTTTTCACGCAGCCCATATATTTTTTCCAATTCTTCAACATCAAAAACAACTATATTTTTATCACTTATTTCAGCTTTGATCATAATATCTGTAAACAGTTCCGCAAATGATGTACACACTTTTTTTATATCGTTTTTTTCAAAAACAGTATATATTTGCGACATTACCTGTTCTAAAAGTACAAGATTACCTTCACTGTCAAAAAATTCACGTAATATAATTTTATTGTTTCGCACATTTTCCGTACAATATTTGTAACCCATTTTATTATAATAATCTTTTCTATAAACTCTATTTTCTTCATCATGCCATTCAACTAATTTAACATTACGCTTTTCAATTGGTTCATTAAAATATATGGATGCCTTTTTTATATTATTATCATATACAGCTCCATCAACCCCATCTGCTCGAACAGCCCACCATTTAGGTAATTCGATAAATGCATAATATAATTCTTTTGTTTGCTCGCCTTTTCTTTTTTCATCAATATAACAATCATAAAACCCAAACACATCATTGATATTATGATTTGTCATTGCCAAAAGTGTGCACACCGAACAGCTCTTTCCCGTATTATTGATGGTGTTCTTTATTCTTTTTATAAAATCCGTATATTCTTTTGCCAATATAATCATATTATCTCCATTTTTCAATATTAAAAACTATAGGGCAAACCCACCCTCTGTATAATGTAAAAACCTCTGTGTTATAAAATAATTCTTACCATTTTCTAATCCGGCATTTGCAAGTATTTCCAGTCCATTACTATCGTCCGCATCCGCTGAAACTATATAGACCGTATTATCATCACAGATAATCTCATTCTCTTCTAAATGCTCATGCCATTCACAGCTATCGAAATTTCTGTTTAATAGCCTCATTGCCTTCCTTATAGAGCTATTCTCTCCACCATAGAATACGAATCGTATATTGTTTTGAGTAGCTTTTTTTAGCAGCTTCTCCAGCATACCTGTTCTATCTACAATTCTGCCCATAGAATTACACAATAAGCCATCCTCCATCTGCTCTCCCCATGGGGTTCTCAGTATTGTAAAATAGTATGCTCTGTCAATTTCATTATTTGTATGCAGCATCAACAGGGTTGCAGCATAATGATATATTATTTTCTCTGCTTTCTCATTATTTTTTCTTGCCTCATCAATAAAATAATTCCATTTTTCATCTATCAATAAGGTTTTTCCGCTGAATATGGCATTTAAAGCATCCTGATCAGGAAGCCATGTTCGTGGATTATCGCTCAGATAATCCATAACCTGTTGAAACAGGCTTCCATTTTTCCTGATATTGTCAAGATTCATGCAAAGAACACCTGCATTAAAATATCTGTCTCGGCTTGTCTGCCCTGCTGCTACAGCGTATGGAGTTCCCCAATTTCTTATTGTCGAACAATCCTGAGCAGCCGCCAGACAGTAATTATCTATATTTAGGTTCCATAATTCTTCAATATCTGTATTTACAAATAAATCAGAGTCCAAATATATTATTTTTTTTAAATCCGGCATAATATCGGGCAACATAATTCTGAACATTGTTCCAATTGCAAATCTATTCATTGAATCAGCAAACGTGCCAAAAACGTCCGAATTAAAATGATGAAATTCTATATCATTTCCACTATTATCGGCAATAAAACTCAGCTTATTTTTATTTATTTCGTTCAATGTGTCATCATGTAATATATGAAAAACTATTGGCGCTTTTGTGTTTTCAACAATGGATTGCATCGTTGTTCCAGCCCAGACACTGTAATTTCCATCCTTATCATGTATACCAAGACAGATATGTATTGCATTATCTAAAAAGCATACATTATTCATTTTTTTCGCAGTTACTCTCAGCCTTGACATTCTTTTCAATACCACATCATCTGAAAAAAACTTCACATATGGATTATTAAATATATCCGGTTCACTCTTTAAAAACTCTTCTTTGCAAATATCCAGTTCCCTATTCATAAAGGTTTCTATTCTACTATATGGCTCAATATATTGGTGCCATAACAAAAATGTCTGGATTTCACAATAACACTGCTCAATTACATTTCCCAGTTCTGCTTTTCTACTTTGAATAGCCTGCCTTATATGATCCATAATAATCTTAGCATCCCGGATCTTTGCATTGCTAATTTCAGAACGTATAATGCCCTCTGTATTCTCAAAGTAATAGTATAATGCCGATTGCACCTTACAATATTTCTTTGCAAGTAACACACAAAGCATAGAAAAATGTGTATCCTCATAATATACATCTTCTATAAATCTTAGATTATGTTCTATTATAAATTTGGTTGAGTATAGCTTTGCCCATGCTGTTACATTAGTAAATCCGGTCAGACCTATAATGAGATTTTTCCTATTATCAACATTATCCAAATCAAGCCTTTGAATTTCAAAATCATTTACTTCTAATACATTTGGCTTATCTGCTTTAAAGCACGATACACCACACTGTGCCACATCATAATCGTCCTCTGTCATTCTGTCATACAGCACCCTGAGCATATCCGGATGCACATAATCGTCCGCATCCACAAATGTGATATATTTGCCGGTGCAGATATCCATTCCCAGATTACGTGCACCGCCACACTTTCCTTTTTTCTGTATTTTAAGAGATATAACATTCTCCGGGTATTGTCTTTGTAAGGATTCTAATATAGACCATGTATTGTCTGTTGATAAATCATCTATGAGTATCACTTCGAGATTTTCAAAGCCATATGTCTGGCTGTAAATTGAATCAAAGCATCTCATAATGTATTTTTGTACATTGTAGCATGGAATAATTACTGATATCTTGTCTTTACCATTCATAACATTTTCTCCATAATATATAAAATAATCAAATTAGTACTTCCTCTAATCGTGTAAAATCACCTTGTAGCTTTTCCAACCTATTTGTACTATTTCCTTTACAACTCACAAACTATACTGTTCACATGACATTTCTCTGCGGCTCTCGGATTTTTCTTTGCGAACTGGCGGTTGATTCTCTTTTTCACTATCTCGCAGTCCTCACGCTTGATTCCGATGAGCATGATAAGAAACTGCACCTTTCCATACGAGGTATATATGTCACTGTAGCGGATTGATTCACCAACGCACTTCTTAAGCTGCCTTGAATACTTGTTCATCTTTGTCTCGCTCTGTACCTGTCTGCCTTCCTCGTCCTCCAGAGTACAGAGCATGAGATATACAGGTACCCTTGTGCGCTTCATAATACGGATGGACGCCTGGTATATTCCTCTGAATACCGGATAGCTGCAGAAATATCCACCTCTTTCTGTTTCCTCCTGCTCGTTCATGCCCTCCTGGATGTTTTCCAGTATCTCATGTGCATGATTCATCTGATTACTGTATTTCTCAAGGATTTCCAAGAGTCTTGAAGATGGATAAATACCGCACTCCCTGAGATAATAGTCCACGACATCCGTGTATAGCTCTTCCGCCTCATCATAGCGCCTGGTCTCTACCATCGCCTCCATGATGAGCTCCTCCCACTCATTGAATGGGTCGACCTTTGCCGCATATACTCCGAGCTTCTCCAGTCCCTTGAATTGTTTTCTCTTTCGCAGTATATACGCAGCTTCATTTATGATTTTCTCAAACATAATGTGATAGCGTCTGGCCTCCTGTGCTATCCACGTCTCGCCTGTATATGCCGCCAAAAACTCTCCCTTATACAGATATAGTGCTTTTATGTACAGCTCAAGCATATTGTCTTCTATTTCCTTTATCCGCTCATCACACACTGTCTCTGCACTCTCCGGTTCATGTGGCATCTGCTTTTCCAGTGCACAGGCCTCGTTATAGAGCTTCTCAAACTCTGCTGCATCCTCTTCTATCTCTATATCCGGAGTCCAGTAATATATGCCTCCCTCCAAATATACGAGGTTCTTTCCCGGCAGTCCAAGCTGTGCGAGCTTTTGCTTTGTCTTGTATACAATAACTCTTAGTGCCGTGTGAGGTGCATCTATGTCACGCTCACCGATTACTATTTCCTCGAGCTTATCCTTTGCTATTCCGCAGTCAGAATAGTGTATCAAAGCCTGCATCATGCGGTTGAACTGGCTTTCCTTATGCATTTTTTCCGCCACAAATGGTGCTCCGTTATAGTCCATTCTGAAATTGCCAAACATCTGTACCTTGATTTTATGCGTCATAGGTGCCTCTCTTCCCGAGTTTTATAAACCTGCTTATTATAGAATTCATATTATCATTGACTCATATATTCAGCTAGTTTTTAACTAAACAAATTAATCTAATTATCATTATACATCAATTCCGCGCATGGCAATAACAACGACAATTTACACAAAAAGTGTCAAAACTCGTACTTGACAAATCGTAAGATATATGATAGCTATTTCTGCTATCAATCGTCTTCTTTATGCCTCCATGATATATTTATCCTCTATTATGCAAAAATCAGCTATTCGAAGCAAGAAATAAAAAAAGATCCTGCAAGAAAATCTCACAGGATCCGGTTATTTCTGATATATTAAATCAGATATGTTAAATCAAATATTAAATTAGAAAATAGCATTTACAATTGTTGAACCAATGGCTGTTGCAAGGAATGCCAGTCCACACACGAGTGGAAGCTTATTGTCATCCTCTTCTATTGCCCTTACTCCAAAGAATATGCTTACATATCCTACTACTCCCGCAAATGTATGCAGCCAGCCGCTCACATTGCCAAAGAACTGGAATGGGATTATGTCGATGATTGCTGCCACAAGGATAATCGGAAGGTATACTGCATCATACAGACATGCTGCTGAAAGTGTCTGTGCAAATGTCACCTTTTTATCCTTCTGCACTGCGTTTAATACAACCAGAATAACTGCTGCCAGGATGAGTACTCTCACTGCCTCTCCTACGATTCCTGAGAAGATTCCCTCAAAGAAGCTCGCCGGGTAAAATGAGAATCCAAAGCCGCCTATGCTGCCAATTACACTTGATAACAGATATACTACAGACAGCACTACTTCTACTATGGCAAATAAGCCAATAAATATAAAGCCTGATGCCATATTTGCATTCTTTACAAAGTCTGCTGCAGCCTGTGCCGGCTTCTTAACAAGACCCTTGTAGAATGTGATGATAGATGCCACATTCTTGTCATTCTGCAGCTGCTGTCCTGCTGCACTCACCTGCTGTGTGAAGTTATCAAACGCCTGCGACTGTGCGCTGCCCTGTGGCTGTCCATTGAACTGTCCCTGTGGCTGTCCGTTGAACTGTCCCTGTGGCTGTGCCTGCTGACGACATGTGCATACCTCATCATCAGCTAACTGCCTGCCACAATTTGTACAGTATTTCATAACTGAAACCTCCTTAAAATAATTAATTAACTGCTGATAATTATATTAGCATTTCGGATATTTAATAGCAATATTTATTTGATATTTATTTCATATTATATTATGATTATTTATAATCATTCACATTCTACAGAGGAATAAACATGCCACAAACACTTAATATAGCTGTATGCGAGGACGAAGCTGCAGAGACCTTGCTGCTTTGTGATATTCTCAACCACAGCGATATCCAAAATACATACACTGTCTTTACTGATGCAGATTCTTTTCTTGCCTCATATGAGTACGGAAAGTATGACCTGCTGCTCATGGATATATACATGAAAGATTCCATGACCGGCATCGAGGCTGTCTCCATAATCCGTGAGACAGATGCCGATATCCCGGTTGCTTTCATCACAACAAGCACGGAGCATGCCTTGGAAAGCTACAGGCTGTCTGCCATCGGCTATATCGAAAAGCCGGTTTCGGCAGCTGAGCTAAGTAACATTCTTCACCTTGCCATGCTGAAGAAATCCGATGCCCCATCTCTTTATGTGAAGAGAAACAAGAGTATGGAGAGGCTTGCCCTTTCTGATATCATGTACATAGAGCAGAGAGCCAGGCAGATTTTCATACATTTAAAAGAAAATGAGGAAATCAGCTGCTATGAGAAGCTTTCAGAGCTTTCAGATCAGCTGCCCGCTGAGCTGTTTTTTCTGCCGCACAAAAGCTACGCGGTAAACCTGTCGTATGTCACACGCATTGATACTTCACTCAAATGCTTCGTGATGGCCGATGACACAAATATCCCTATCAAGAGAGAGCTCTCCGGCAAAGCCAAAAAGGCTCTGGAGAGATACTACTTTGATCACACCAGAGGGCTTAAATAAGGCACTTTCCTATTGATTTGATATGAGCTAGACTGTCAAAAGTAATACACTGCAAGGAGCCCGGATTATGAAAAAAATTAGCGCTATACGAAATATTCCCTATCTGACAATTATACTGCTTACACTGATTTGCATACTGCTTCTTTCCTCAAAAAACATGATTATGAGCCAGGCGAGCTATCCTGAAGCCACTATCGTAAGTTCTGCCTATGCTGTAGTGGATGGCTCGGATTCAGATAAAGAAGAAATCACATTTCCACATACCTTTAAGCACCTTTCGCCGCGCACACATGTCACCGTCACCACACATATCGACCTGAACAAGGATGATCCAATCTACATAAAAACTGTCTATTCCCCTGCGAAGGTCTATCTGGACGATGAACTCATATATGAGTTTGGCAGGACCGAAAACTATCCATCCTATATGAAGGATCCCGCAACCGAGGGGTACCTGATAGGCACTGACGGTCATTCGGGTGATACAGAGCTTCGCATAGAGTATCTGTCTCCAGTTACCAGAAGCTCGCTTACGGTATATTCTCCTATCTACGGAGCATACAAATCCTTATTTTTCACTCTGTTAAAGCTGAATAAATGGTCATTCTTTATAGCACTGCTTGAGCTTGCCGCAGGTGTTTTGTTTATATTTATCTCGCTGATGCTTTTATACTACGATAAAGAGGTTTGCAAGATGATATTTCATTTTGGATTCTTCTCACTCATGGCCGGCATGTGGTCTATCGGCGAGTGCAACTATACAGGTGTCATAGTCAAAAACCCTACACTGCTGTATCTGTGTGCTTTTATAGGGCTTTTCTCGCAGATGATTCCGCTGCTGTATTTCTGCAGGCTTGCAGTTGGTTTTAAGAATGACAAGCCAATTATAGTTATCGCGAAGCTCCTCACCGTGCTTGACCTTGTTGCTTGTGTCTTACAGCTTAGCGGTACGGTTGCACTATCCCAGAGCATGTACGTGTTCCATGTCATTCTGCCTCTCATACTTTGCTTCCTGACTGCATACATCATCCTTGAGGCTGTTCGCAGCCAAAACAGCAGGGCAAAACGGCTGATGGTTCCGGTATTCATACTGGCACTTGCTTCATGTGCCGAGATAATCAATTATCATTTAAAATTTGTGGCCTCATTGTCATTGCTGTACCAGATTGGAACTCTGCTTTTCATTATAATCATGGGAATTGTAATGGGGCTTAATATAAGCGATATGCTCAGTATAAAACGTGAGAATGAAAGGCTCATATTTGATATGAATCTCCTTGAGCATTCCCTGTTGGAGCAGAAGAAATATAATTCGCTCATCACAACAAACGAACAGCTTTTTAAGAAGCAGCGCCACGATCTGCGTCACCAGCTGGTTGCAATAAAAGGCCTCGCAAACACTGAAAATAAACAGCTGAATGAATACCTGGATTCCCTGATCCACAGCATACCATCTGCGCCTGCAAGCTATTGCGAAAACAGGGTAGTCAATTCCATTCTGTCATACTATAGTGCCATATGCAGAAATGAAAATATCGCTCTTGAGACAAAGCTTATTGTTCCGGAAACCGATGATGCGGCCTTGGACAATGACCTGTGCCTGGTATTTGGAAATCTGATAGAAAACGCTATAGAAGCCTGCAGACGCATGGATACTTCTGATTCTTTGAACGAGAAATCATCGCACTTTATCCGACTGCATGCCCACGTACACTATAAGACACTTATTATTACTATGGACAACAGCTTTGACGGACATGTTACCATCCAAAACGGAAAATACCGTTCTTCTAAGAGGGACGACTATGGTATAGGTCTGTCATCCATCCGCTCTGTTGCCGGTAAATATGATGGTGACGTTGCATTTGAAGCAGCTGATGGTATATTTCAGTCATCAGTATACCTTCAAATATATAAATGACACACTAAAATCATTAATTTATATTAATGATTCATACCTAAATATCATTTTTAGAGTCCAACTAACTTATTGTATATAATGCATACATATGCTATAATAATAAAAGAATTTTGTGCATTATACACATATGGAGTTTTAATTTATGATAGAAAACACGATATACAAGGAATTTATTGATAAAATTTCAGAATTGTCAGACGGGATATATCCTATCATCACCGACCTGGATAATGACTTATCTTACGTACCGGACAAGACAGCTGATTTTTTCGGCTTTGAAGCCGGCGAGCATACCTGCTTCTTTGAACAGCTGAGCTCTTGTGTCAACGACGTTGACCTGCCGGAATATAAGCAGGAAATCCGCTATCGCTTAAATGGTGAAAAACCGGATGATATATTTTATGTCCGCATGGGAAAGCATACCAAAGAATATATGATGGGATTTTATTCTGATATTTTTACCGGTGATGACGGACACCGCTACCATGTCCTCGTGCTCAGAAACGAAAATACCCTTCCGGATATCGACCCATATACATATCTTTATGGTCAGTCAAAGTTTGAAAGAGACATCAACGGCTATATCATGGAAAACAGGTCTGTAGCCATAATCGAGGTGGAGATAGGTCATATAGATGAGTTCAATATACTGTATGGTTCCAATTTCAACACTGCAATCCAGCGTGAGCTTGCGCTCAAGTTCATCTACATGATGGATGGCAGCACCGCTACCTACTATATGAATAATTGCAAGTTTGTATTTGTGGTAAAGGAAGCAGACCGTGCCTTGGCCGAGGCCTTCTATCAGAAAATTGCCGATACAATAAAGTCCATGTATTTCTTTAAATGCTTTAAATTTGAGTTTGATATATATGCTGCGTGTCTGATTCTCAAGGATTATGATGGTGATACCTCAACTGTCATCAGCAAGGTGGAGTACACTCTAGACCGCGCGAAGGAGCTTCACAGCCCTGATTTGTTATTTTTCAATGATATGGTCAGGTTCAATGGCAGCTCGCATATAGATATCATGAAAATCATTCATCAGTCGGTTATCAATGGCTGTGATGGCTTTTTTGTAGAGTTTCAGCCCATTGTAAAGGCTTGCAATGGTGAAATAATGGGTGCTGAGGCTCTGGTGCGCTGGAAAAAGGAGCCTTTTGGCACGGTGCCACCCGGACTGTTTATCGACTGGCTTGAGGATACCCCTGCTATGTATGAGCTCGGAAATTATATCATGAGAACTGCAATAAGCGCAGCCAGTAAATTTGCAAAGATAAAACCCGACTTCTTCATCAATGTAAATGCATCCTCAGAGCAGCTTGAAAAGGAATGTTTTGTGGAAGATACTCTGGCAATTCTTAAAGAGTATGATTTTCCACCTTCACAGCTGTGGATAGAGATTACAGAGCGATGCAGAGATCTGCCTATATCTATGATAAAGAAAACCGTCACTGCATTCAGGGAAGCCGGAATCCACACCACTATGGATGACTATGGCACAGGAAGCTCTTCATCTCAGATGATGCTTGAGCTTCCTGTAGAGGGTGTCAAGATAGATATGTTCTTTGTTAAAGACATTCTCGAGGAGAAAAAGAAGCAGGCACTTGTAATCGGAATGATTAATTTTGCCAATGCCGCAGACTTAAAGATATGTATTGAAGGCATAGAAAATGATAACCTTGAGAGCTATCTCAGGCAGTTCGACGTCACCTGCTTTCAGGGCTATCACTACTCTAGGTCTATCTGTCAGGATGAGCTTATGAAGCTTCTTATAAAGCCATAGTCCTGGATATTACTCAAGATTTTCCTTAAATACTGTCAGTGCGCCATTTTTCTTTAAAATCAGCATGACAATTGCTGCC
>UMEY01049802.1_pt1 | contig 16074 bp, 9 predicted proteins | sample 1964881 | NCBI WGS metagenome assembly UMEY01 (sample SAMEA4836033, study PRJEB28245) | human gut metagenome | biome: gut microbiome; material: fecal sample | place: Denmark | collected 2008 | reverse complement strand
GTTGCGGAAGAAAGCTCTTTCTTAGCTTTCTCAGCTGCCTCTTTCAGTCTCTGAAGAGCCATCTTGTCGTTGCTTAAATCTACGCCCTCTGTTCTCTTGAACTCAGAAAGCATGTAGTCTGTGATCTTCTTATCAAAGTCATCACCACCAAGACGGTTGTTACCAGCGGTGGAAAGAACCTCGATAACGCCATCACCGATCTCGATAACAGATACATCGAATGTACCACCACCAAGGTCGTATACCATGATCTTCTGCTCTTTCTCATTGTCAAGACCATATGCAAGAGCTGCTGCTGTAGGCTCGTTGATGATACGTTTTACATCAAGGCCTGCGATCTTACCTGCATCTTTGGTTGCCTGACGCTGAGCATCGTTGAAGTAAGCCGGAACAGTGATAACTGCCTCTGTTACTTTCTCTCCAAGATATGCCTCTGCATCCTTTTTCAGTTTCTGAAGGATCATTGCGGAGATCTCCTGTGGAGAATATTTCTTATCATCAATAGTTACACGGTAATCGGTACCCATCTCTCTCTTGATGGAGGAGATTGTTCTGTCTGCGTTTGTTACTGCCTGACGTTTTGCAGGCTCACCTACCAGACGCTCTCCTGTTTTTGTGAATGCTACAACGGATGGTGTTGTTCTTGCGCCTTCTGTATTTGCGATAACTGTTGGCTGTCCACCTTCCATTACGGCTACACAGCTGTTTGTTGTACCTAAGTCAATACCAATAATCTTTCCCATGATTTTTTCCTCCTGTTTTAGTCTTTATCTGTAAAATTATAACCTGATGTCAAAATTAGTTGGCAACCTTTACCATACTGTGACGGACTACGAAATCCTTGTAGGTGTAACCCTTCTGGAATTCCTCCACCACAATGTTCTCTCCAACCTCTTCATCTTCCACATGCATCACTGCGTTGTGGAAATCCGGATTGAATTCTTTTCCCACTGCTTCGATTGGCTTAACACCAAGATCATCCAGTGTTGTGGTAAGCTGCTTGTAGATCATTTTCATTCCATCTGCAAAAGCATCGCCTTCCTGTGCCTGTGCAAGGCCTCTTTCGAAGTTATCCACAACCGGCAGGATCTTTTCAACGATTTCTTTTGCTCCGATGATGTACATGCTGGATTTTTCTTTTTCCGTTCTTTTACGGAAATTATCAAATTCAGCCATGGTACGCTTCAGGCGATCGGTAAGTTCCTCCACCTTCTGCTCAGATTTATCTTTTTTCTTCTTTCCGAAGAAGGAAGTTTTTGATTTTTCTTCTTTTTTATCCTCTGAGGCAGCTTCTTCGCCTGGAGTATTGTTTTCTTCCTCCGGCAGATCTTCTCCCTCCGGTGTCAGGTTTTCTTCTTCCTGATCTCCGTCAGTTACGGGGATTTCCTTCTCCGCTTCCTGCTCTTCGGATGTTTTCTTTGTTTCCTCCGACACTTTTTTTCTACCGCCTTTCTAAGTTTTCTTCTTTTTCAAAACGTCATCCAGATGATTCTTCAGTTCCTTCAGACTGTCCACTACATTCTCATAATCCATTCGTTTGGGACCGATGATCCCGATGGTTCCGTACATTCCGTCTCCCAGTTCATATCTGGCAGTTACAATGCTGCAGTCCTTCATGGTCTGGATCGGCATCTCATCACCGATGTAAACCTGGATTCCTGTATTCTCTCCATCTGACATCTGTTCTTTTACAAGATCGGCAAGTTCATGCTTCTCCTCAAATGCGGAGATCAGCTCCGTTGCCTTCTCTTTATCGGCAAGCTCCGGATACTTGAAGATGTTAGTTGCACCTGAAGTATAGATCTCCATATCTTCCTCTTCCACATGAATGGTGGCTGCCACTGCATCCAGAACCGTTGCCACCACACCGCTGTGGCTGCCTGCCTGTTCCTTCAGTCTGGCGATCATCCCAAGGTTGATATCCTGAATCGGGATCCCATTGAGATTGGTGTTAAGAAGAAGATTCAGTTTCAGGATCGTCTGGTCGTCCATTTCCTCATCCAGATTGATGATCTGGTTCCGGACTGTGTTGTTGTCACTGACAACCACTGCCACAAGCTGAAGCTCGCTCATCCTCGACAGCTGGATGAACTTGACCTTGTTGCCGCTGTACTGCGGAACGGAAACCATGGTAGCATAGTTGGTATTGGAAGCAAGAACCTTCGCAACCTTCTTAAGCACCTTATCCATCTTATCTGTCTTCTCAATGATCAGATCTCGCAGCTCTGCGACCTCCGCTTCCTTCTCCTTCATCAACTCATTGACGTAAAGTCTGTAGCCCTTATCTGAAGGAATCCTTCCTGCTGAGGTATGAGGCTGGACGATATAGCCCATATCTGTCAGGTCTGACATTTCATTTCGGATCGTTGCGGAACTGACATTGAGATCCGCATACTTGGAAATGGTCCTGGAACCAACCGGTTCTCCGGTTTCCATATAGGTCTTGATGATTGCTTTTAAGATTTTTTGCTTGCGCTCATTCAACACCTCTTCCATGAATCCATCTCCTTTCCTTTTTATTCTTTCCTGACGGATGTTGATTCTTTTTTTACATCTGTTAGCACTCATTTTAGTGGAGTGCTAACATCTACAGTCTTTAAGATATCACCATGTAAAATATTTGTCAATATGTTTTGAAAAAAAGTTCTTATTTTTTCAAAACAAAAAAAGCATCAGTACGATGCTTTTTTGTAATACTGGTCTATGCAGTTCTGTGCCCCGGCAAAAAATTCCGCTTCTGTTTTCTGTCCCAGCATATATTTCTGAAATTCCGTTCCCATGGACGAAACGGCTTCTATGGAATCGGCACACAGTGGTCTTGCTTTCAGCTTATAATCTTTCAGATATTGCCGGATCATTTCAATGCCATCCAGATCAAAATTCTTATCCTCGATCACATCCAGTCTTGCCGGACACATTTTTGTCAGCTGTCCGTAATTTTTACTGGCCTCATATCCGGACACATACTGAAGGAACTTCAGAGCTGCTTCTTTATGATCAGAATTTTTATTCAGTACATACTGCCAGGTTGCGATATTGGTCACCTTCTCGTCAAATTCCGGAAATGGTGCCATATGGATCTTATCTTTTCCATACACGCCTGCATTCTGAAAAGTACTCAACACACCGGTATACATAAACATACATCCATACTGGCCGTTTATAAATTTTTCATTCAGCTGGTCATGCTGGTCGATCAGATTCTCCTCTGATATCATCCCTGTATCCAGCATTCGCTTCATATATTCTGCCGCTTCTCTTGTTTTCGGATCCATCCAGTCTGTATAATCTCCTCCGAAAAAATCGACATACTCGCTGATACTATTATATATGTAAGAAATCTCCCATGCATCCCCATATGCATATTTTCCCGTATTCTGAAGCTTTTTCTGAAGGATCTCAAGATCACTGAGACAGGAGAGTCTGTCCAGACCAGCCTGATCCAGCAATTCCTGGTTCACCCAGAATGCCATGATATCCATCCTGAACGGTACCGAAAAAATATGTCCGTCTGACATGCATATTTCTTTCAGGTATTCCTGCAGAAAATTCGCCGCTGTCTCCTCTGTCATAACCGTATCTTCCAACGGAAGAAGAAATCCCTTATGTTTAAATTCGGATATCATCTCATCATTTACTGTGATCAGATCAACAGAATCATCTCCTGATGTCAGAAGAGTTGCTATTTTGGCCTGGCGATTGTCCGCATTGGCCGGACATTTTTCAATATGGATCTTTATTCCAAGATCTTTTTCCGCCTGGCTGATAAAAGAATCAAAGCCTTCTGTGCCTGCATCCACATGAAGGATCGTCAGTTCCTGTCTGTTCTCCGGCACAATATCAGATGCAGCCTCCTTCTTCTGGACTCCACATCCTGTCACTGCCAGAGCCAGGGCAAATACCCCGCAAAATACCTGTTTTTTCAATCTCTACCACCCTTTTTATCTGGGCCATCTATCCTCTTTTGACATCAACGGCTGGAACGGTGCATGAGGAAGTGTCTGATACCAGTACGCTACACTTGCCACATCATCCTGTCGTTCAAACAGGCCACGGTATCCGACGCCTATCTGCTGAATCGTAACGCGAAGATCCTCTTCAAAGCAGATTGGATCCTGTAAATGCCATCTGTAAAAGCCTCTCATTGGCGGGCAGTCATCATTATGATAAAAATTGTGGATCAGCTCGTCATGGGCAGAATAATACGGATATCCCAGATACGGCGTGTTATAATTCTGTTCCACGGTTTTTCCATCCACCTGTTTGGCAAAGCTCCAGGAACCACCAAAGTAATCTTCCGTTCCTGTTCCACAGATGGTCGGATACTCCTCATCTCCGTCAATATAAAACTTCATTTCTCCCTCGCCCCACCAGTAACGTTCCAGTGTGGTAAGTGCCATGTAGGTTCCTATATAATGGCCTTTTCCTTTTACTCCATCCAAAATTGTATAATCTTTTGTTTTTTCTGTCAACCGTTCCCTTCTCCACTGCGCATGGAAATAAGCAATATCGTCCGGAAGCTCATCATAGAGACAGTAATCTACCTGATAAAAGAAAGCCGGGATTTTATTTGCATGCTGGTTTTCCAGTGTGATCTTTGCTTTCTTCTTAAACGGCATCGGGAAATAACAGTTAAAGCCCCTGTTTGGAACAACAGCCACCGGAACAGAATTTACAAAACATTCCCTTCCGAATCCGCAGCAGAAGAAATCACCCAGAGGACTTTCCACGGAAGGAGTTTCCTCGTCATCCCAGTACATACGGATTACAAGATCTCTCAGTACAAAGCAATCTGCCTCTGTAGTCTTGTTATCAACGGTGATCCAGATATGATTGATCTGTCCCGGTCCTTCCATTTCTGCCAGAGTTACCACAGTTCCCGGCTCAATATCCCTGAGACACGGGCTTCCTTTTCTGGACGGTCCCAGATGACTTGCAGCCATACCGCCTCTGCCTTTTTCTCCATGAGGATTTTCTGCGTTGATCGCACGGCTTTTTCCATGCTTTGCAAGTGCGATCCCTCCCAGTCCGCCTGTAAATGCCTGATACATATCTGTTTTCTCCTCTCTTTTGGAAATTAAAAATATTATATTTACGCTTTTACTCCACCTGCCATGATACCATCCATGATCTGTTTCTCAAAAACAGCTACAAAGATAATGATCGGAAGAAGGATGATCCATCCCATGGCGCTGACCAGATCCCACGGAACTCCATACATGTTGTCACGTAACGGAAGCTGTACGATGGAAACAGAAAGTACCTGAATACCATTTGAATAAAACAACGGTGTGAAAAAGTTATTCAGACAGGTAATAAAGTTGATAATGCAAACCGTAGCGATTGCCGGCTTCATCAGCGGCAGAACGATCGTAAACAGTCTCTGTGAAAAAGATGCGCCGTCAATAGCAGCTGCCTCCTCCAGTGAGATCGGGATCTCACCGACAAAGTTTCTGAGGATCAGAACCGTAAACGGTATAACGGTACTGATATAAAGAAGGATAAGTCCCGGATATGTATCATACAGCTTTACCTTCTGCATAAACTCATACAGCGGGCGGGCTGTGACAACCTCAGGGATCAGCATGGTAGCCAGAACAAACGCAAATGCAACAGAAACTCCCTTTGAGTTAAATCTTGAGAAGCCATAGGCAGCCATTGCACACAGCACGGTACTGATCACAAGTGTAATGCCTACGATCAGAACTGTATTTCCGATCTTTGAAAGCAGTCCTACATTCTGTATCAGAAATTTATAGCTTTCCAGTGTGGGATGATCCGGAAGATAATCGATCGGTGTTTTAAACAGTTCTCCTGACGGTGTGATCGAAGAAATAAAGATCCAGTAAACCGGGAACAGGATCAGAAAAGCCACAACTGCAAACAGAACCCATCTTCCAACGGCTACCACTCCATGATAAACATTATATTTTCCTGTATTCTTCACGATAATTCCCCCTAACTGTCAAACTTATTCATAACACGTATATTCAGCCAGCTGAAGATCGCCATTACAACAAACAGCAGCATAGCCAGCGCCGAAGCATATCCTACGTTTAGATTTGTAAATGCTTCTGTTGTGATTCTGTATGCGATCAGCGCAGTATCCTCTCCAGGGCCTCCAGATGTCATGGAATAAACCAGATCGAAGGTTGTCAGTCTCCAGAGTGTGAACGGAATACATAAAGTCAGGACATTTTTTGCAATCAGCGGAAGTGTGATCCGGAAAAAGCTCTGGATCCCGTTTGCACCGTCTACCTTTGCTGCCTCATAGATATCGCCGGAAATAAACTGAAGTCCGGAAAGTACAAGAATTGCAAAGAACGGAAGGTCCTTCCACAGGTCCATTGCAATTACCGCTGCTCTTGCAGTACCTGTATTGATCAGCCAGCTGTTCTGGTAACCCGGTACAAACCAGCGGATAAAATCATTGATCAGACCATAATCATTGTTAAATGCCCATTTTGCAGCCATACCGGCTACTACTGCAGGCATAGCCCACGGGATCAGCACGATGGTCCTCAGAAAACGGCGGCCTTTGAATTTCATATTCAGGATCAGTGCCAGGATAACTCCGAGGATCACATGAAAGATCATGGAAGCAACCACAAATATTGCCGTAAAGCTGATCGATGTGAGCACTTTAGGATCAGAAAATACCTTCAGGTAATTCTTGAAGCCTATAAATTCATTGATACCTGCAAGGATACTGATATTAAAGAAGCTGTTTTTCACAGTCATCAGAATGGGATATACTGTTGTAAAACCTCGAATCAGTACAACCGGCAGGATCAAAAGCCATGGTATCCACTTCATATTTTTTTTGCTTATTGTCATGGAACTTTCCTCCCTGTTCATCAAGCAATGTAAAGCAGACTTTTACCTCTGCTTTACATTGCTGTTTTTTTATATCTTTTACTTATACATATCTACCACATCCTGAGCCTTCTTGCAGAACTCATCAACTGTAATCTCGTCTTTCATACAGGACTGGAAGATTGTTCCCATATCGCTGATAAATTCCATTGTCTGTGCCACCATCGGACGTCCCTGTACATTGCATTCATTTGCATATCTGCTGTACATTTCTTTTGCCGGGTCAGAATCCGGAACTACCTTCTCTGCAACATCCTTTCTTGCAGGATATCTGTCAAATGCTTTATAGGAAGCTTCCATTCCGCCTTCATCAGCCATATACTGGAGGAATTTCACAGCTGCATCTTTATTCTTGGATGCTTTGTTGAGAACATAGCTCCAGGAATCTGTAAAGATCGCACGCTCTCCCTTGCCGCTGAAATCCGGTACCATTTCCATGTGGATCTTATCTGCGCCAAGCATATCTGCCTTTGCATAATCTGTTCCAAGGCCCCACATGAACCAGCATCCGTATTTTCCGTCATTGATCTTCGGATTCATCTGGTCATATTTATCTGCAATCTGTTCGATGGATGTTTCTTTATTAGCAACCAGATCGTGAAGGAACTGAACTGCTTCCTTGTTTTCCTCTTTGGTCCAGTCAAAATAATCGCCGCCGAACATGTTTACAAACTGTGCAAGCTCGTTAAATGCATAGGTTTTCTCCCAGGAACCGCCGTAGCCGAATCTTCCGTCCTTGGAAACAGCCTTCATATACTTCATGAAATCCTCTTTTGTATCAATGGATTTGATTCCGACCTCATCCATGATCTCCTGATTTACCCAGAATGCAAGATATCCTGTATAGCCTGGAACACCGACGATGTTTCCGTCCTTATCTGTGATCATATCCTTTACATATCCCTGGGCAAACTGATCAGCGATATCATCTGTCATTACTGTATCGTTCAGTCCTTCCAGCCATCCGGAATTTTTAAATGCCGCGCTCATCTCATCGTTGATCTCAATGACATCCACGGAAGTATCTCCTGTGGAAAGCATTGTGGTGATCTTCTGCTGACGGGTATCTGTATCTGTAGGTGCCGCAATTACATTAATGTTCAGGCCCGTGGCATCTTCCACATTTGCAAGCCAGTCCTCAAAATCCGGGTCTGTGGTGTTGACGCTGTATAAGGTAAGATCATATTTTTCCTTTGCGGAAACAGTAACCACGTTACCTGCCATACCCACAACCATCGCTGCTGCCAAAACTGCACTCATTACTTTTTTCTTCATATCTTTCTTCCTTTCTGGACATTTTCGTGTTTGTCCACACCTGTTTTTGATGGTTTAAGGATACCAGAGAGCCCCCTCATTCTAAATACAATATTTTATGATTTATTTATATTATTTTTCGTTCTCTTGTATTTTTGTTGTTAATTTTTTATAATCCTTTTATATAATCTATATTTGTAACGGCTTTTTTCACAGCTGAATTCGGTTTCATTAATTTGTTTTTGACATAAAGGAGAATATGTACTATGAAATTCCACAAATGTATCCCACCCATTTTTTCCTCATTTCGCTATAAGCTCCTGCTCGCATTTCTGATCGCAACTATGGTACCTCTGATTTCCCTGACCTTCATCAGCTATCACATTTCCTATAACATTGCCAGAGATCGTATCATCGATTCTGCCGTAATGACTGACAAGCAGCTGGTCTCTCAGCTGAACGACCGCCTCGGCCAGGTTGAAAATGTAGCAGATACCATACAGTTTCAAATGTACTCCCTAAATCAGCCTTCCTCTAATAAGGTAGATGCACTGAAAAAATTCACCACTGTAAAAAACAATATTTCGCTGTATAAATCCACATTCGATTTCTTCCATATATATGTTTTTCTGCAGCCCGATCAGCTCGGTTCAAAAGAAAGCCTGTACTTCTTTTCCACAGATGAGCTTTCTGCATATGGTCTGGATAAAAATATTGTTTCCGGTTCAGGCTTTTCCTCTGTCTGGATACCGGTTTCCAATATGCCTCTGCCTAAAATACTGTCCACAAAAAAATCATCTGCCGATGTAATCCTCTGCGTCCGGGCACTGAAAAATCAGGCCACCGGTATTCTGGAATACGCCTACGGCATTGCTCTGGACACCTCAGAGCTTACCACTTATCTGCAGCCTGCTGCTCTGGATTCCCGCATATACAGCTACATTCTCACAGATCACGGAGAGATTGCAGCGAAAAATACATCCTCACTGAATTTATCCGAAATTTCCAAAGCACAGTTTCAGAAACTCAAAGAAAATGCAGATTCTTCTTTTCACAGCGGCGACAAATATTATAACTGCTGCACCTTAAGCAATGGCTGGCTCCATGTTACCGAAATCCCGGAAAGCTATATTCAGGGCAACACGCACATCCTGATCCGTGCCTTACTGATCACTGTCCTTATTTTTTTGCCCCTTACTGTTATCATCGTTATCCTGTTTTCCGAAAATCTTACCCGGAAGATCACTGCACTTTCCTATGCAATGGAAGCCTTTCAGCTGGGACATGACCCGGAACATCTATCTATCGTTACTGTTCCCCACCCGGATGATCCTTCCAGGTATGATGAGATTGACAGACTGGGCATCACCTTTGAAGATATGCAGCACACAATAGCCGGAAACCTGAAATCCATTGTAAATCTTTCCGTAAACGAAGAACGTCTGAAATACCAGCTGCTCCAGTCACAGATCAATCCGCATTTTCTTTACAATATCCTGGGATCGATCCGTACCTGCCAGTCCCTTGGAAAGCTTGACATTGCTGATCAGATGATCGCAGATTTGACTGCCTTTTACCGTCTTACCCTGCGTAAATCAAAGGAACTTATTCCTATTAAAGATGAATTGGAAATTGCCCGGCTTTATCTGGAAATGGAAAAGCTCTGTCATAAAGATAATCTGGACTGGGAGATCGAAGCAGAAGATGGAATCGAAAATTTCCTGATCTGCAAGTTTACACTTCAGCCATTTCTCGAAAATTCCATTCTGCACGGGATTTCTTCGGGCACACCAGCTGTTTTCATTTCGATCCATGTTCTTTATGGCGATGATACGGTTGTGATCTCCATTGAGGACAACGGTGCCGGCATGGACTCTGAAACCCTTGCACAGCTGCGCCATGCTATTGAGCATAATGTTATTGATTATGAGAAGCATTTTGGAATTTCCAACGTAAGTTCCCGTATTTCCAACCCATTATACGGAAACGGTTCCGTAAGGATCCGCAGCAACCCCGGAAACGGCACATACGTCACCATTGAATTCGAACAGATGGAGGAAGATATCGATGAAAAAAATAATGATCGTAGATGATAATTACTTATCTGCAGAAGGTATCGAAAAAAACATAGACTGGGAAACGCTGAATGCAGAGATCATCCATGTCTGCTACAATGGAACCTCTGCTATCGAAGCCATGAAAAAAGAACCGGCAGATCTGATCATTTCTGACATTGAAATGCCTGATCTTGACGGCATTTCCATGAGCCGTCAAGCTCTTGAGATCAATCCTATGGTGAAGATCATCCTGATCAGTGCATATGATAAATTTGAATATGCAAGACGCGCTCTGCTCCTCGGTGCTCTGGATTATATCGAAAAGCCTCTGGATTATGCCTATCTTATCCAGAAGGTAAAAAACGCTTTTGCACTGATGGAAAAGGAACAGAAAAATCTCCAGCTTCTGAAACAAAGCAGGCCTCTTCTTACGGAAAAATTTTTCCGCGAGATCACACACCTTCCGTCTTCTGAAGCAGCCTACCGGCTGAAGCCTTATCTTAAGTATCTGAACCTGGAGCTGAATTATGATTTTTATGCAGTTGTTATTCTGGAGCTTGAAAATGCTCCGGATCTAAAAGCTGTTTACGGGATTGAAAAGTTTCAGATGGAGCTTTTCAACCTTCAGGATCTGATAACTGAGGAAACCGCTTCTCTTGATTTTGTGTATCTTCTCCCGGATATGGATGGCTATCTGTGCATTCTGGGACACAGCGGCTGTCAGTCCAACAGCTTCCGCCAGCTTACCAGCGGACTTATTTCCTCAATCGCAGATGCCTGCCAGCCACTGGGACTTTCTCTCAACGCAGGCATTGGAACAATTGTCCAGGATTTCTGGAACCTGAACCATTCTTATAAAAGCGCCGTACATGCACTGGAATACAGATTCTTTTTCCCGCATCAGAATATCTTTGACGGAAGAGAGGCTCTGGGTTCCGATCTGTCTGTTGCAGATTTTTCAGATACAAAGGAGGATGAACTGATCCGGCTTCTCTGCAAAAAGGATACCGCTGCCATAGATCTCTGGTTTCAGAATTTTTCCGACTGGCTCACTCAGAAATTTCGCACAAAGAATTTCGCTTTCATACAGATTTATTCTCTTCTTGGCCGGATCCTGAAATTTTTCTATGAATTAAATCTGGATACGCATGACCTTGAAGCTAAAATTTTGTATGTTTACAACCACATAAATGAGTTTCATAATACGGAAGAGCTATGTCAATGGCTGAAGGATCTGTGCCATCTTTTATGCCGGAAGCTTGATTCCTCCATGAATGATTATCACCAGAAGCTCTGTGAACTGGTGATTTCCTATATCAACGAACACTACACTGACAATACGCTCTGCCTCAATGATATTGCTGCCTCTGCCAATGTAAGCCCTGCTTATTTAAGTGCTCTTTTCAAAAAAAATCAGGGAATCAGTCTCAGTGACTTTATCACATCTCAGCGAATTTCCGCAGCCGCCCGTTACCTGACTACGACTACTATGAGTCTGAAGGAGATCAGCCTGAAATGTGGTTATGCCAATCAATATTATTTCAGCACCAGCTTCAAAAAGAAAATGGGGATCACCCCTTCCGCCTATCGGGAACAGCATACATAACTTCTTCTCTTCTTTATAACAAAGTTACTGGCACAAATGCCAGTGCCCTTCTCCGGAATTTTACTTATAATCAATAAAGAGAACCATCATATTTTTTCGAAGGAGGGATCGCTATGAAAAAATGGAAAAAAATCCTGATATCCCTGATGACGGTCTTTGTACTGGCCATGCTTCCGGCAGAATCGGCAATTCTGCCTGGCACAGTCTGTGTTACAGAGGCCGCTCCAAGGATCAGTTCTTCCAAGCTTACCATGATCAAGGGGCAGAGCAGAACACTGAAGATCACCGGTCTCAAAAAAGGGCAGAAGATCACCTGGAAGAGCAGCAATTCCAAGATCGTTACTGTAAACAAAGCTGGCAAGCTCCAGGCAAAGGCTAAAGGCTCTGCCACCATTACAGGAACCGTTTCCAAAAGGAAATACACCTGCAAAGTCACTGTACAGGCCCCGAAACTGAACAAAACCTCAATAACTCTGAAAGTTGGTCAGACATACCAGCTGAAGCTTAGTGGTACCAATCAGAAGATTACCTGGAAGAGCAGCAATTCCAAAATCGTCACTGTAAACAAAACAGGCAAGCTTTTTGCAAAATCTGCAGGAAATGCTACAATTACTGCTCAGGTAAACGGAATACGCTTTGTCTGCAAGGTTAAGATACAGAAAAAAGCTGCTCCGGCAAAGCCAGCTCCCACCGCTGCTCCGGCAAAACCAGCCCCTACTGCTGCTCCGGCAAAACCAACCCCTACCGTAGCTCCGAAGCCCGGCATAAAATTAAAAAACCACATTCTGAGCAAAGGCAAAAAGGCCAGTGATGGAAGCGTAAAAATCGAGCTTAACACACACGATGAATCAAAAAAAATCGATATGGATTTAGGCGGTTTGGGTTCGTCATCTTCTTCTATGCAGGTTTCCGTAGATGAATATCGAAGTATCACATACATTCCAAAAAACAACAGTTTTAAATTCTATTTCCGGTTTTCCAGCCATGATGATTTAAAAAGTGATATTACTTTGACTTTCCCGATGAATTCTACTGCGGCTTCCTTAAACTTTTATTTTTACATGAGCATACTTCCTGATGATGAATCCGGTACACTGATCGCCACTATGAGCAGCTCCGCTCCGCTTTCCGCCATCAGGAATGAATCCTCTAATTTATCCTTCCACTTCCAGAAGCTTACAGATCCTTATGAGGTCCTGACACAAAAAGATGCTTCCGAGCTTGCCAACGACACTCTGGATATGGCTGTTCCATATTGGGCTGATCTTCTCAAGGGCTCCGGCATCACCCTGCGCTCCCTGGGCTTTTCAACTACAAAATAAGCTTTTCCTAAAAACAGATCGAGCATACCCGGCAACACCCCTGGCTGTAACAGCCAGGGGTGTTGTACTGTCAGCTGCTTCGCGGCCTATTCCGTTAATTCTTCCAAATTCTTTTTTAATTCGAGCATCTTGTCTCTCAGCTCAGCAGCCTGCTCGAAATTCAGGTCTGCTGCCGCAGCACGCATCTGCTTCTCTACCTGAGCGATCACCTTCGTCAGTTCTTTTCGGTTCATGGATTCCGGATCCTTTTTAAGCTTCACTTCTGTCTCTGCCACCTTCTTCGAAACAGCGATCAGATCACGGACCGCCTTCTTGATCGTGGTTGGAGTGATGCCATGCTCCCTGTTGTAAGCCTCCTGTATCGCTCTCCTTCTTTCTGTCTCCGAGATTGCTTTTTCCATGGATTCTGTCATATTATCTGCATACATGATCACATGGCCTTCGCTGTTCCGGGCAGCACGGCCGATAGTCTGTACCAGGGATGTTTCCGAACGAAGGAAGCCTTCCTTATCTGCATCCAGGATCGCTACCAGCGTGATCTCCGGAATATCCAGTCCTTCTCGCAGAAGGTTGATTCCCACTAGCACATCAAACACATCCAGGCGCATATCGCGGATGATCTCCGCACGTTCCAGAGTGTCAATGTCTGAATGGAGGTACCGGACACGGATTCCCAGATCCTTCATATAATCCGTAAGGTCCTCTGCCATACGTTTGGTCAGAGTCGTGATCAGGACTTTATTTTTCTTTTCAATTTCCTTATTTACTTCTGCTACAAGATCATCGATCTGTCCTTCGATCGGACGCACCTCCACCTTCGGATCAAGAAGCCCTGTAGGACGGATGATCTGCTCTGCGCGGAGAAGCTCATGGTCATATTCATATTCTCCCGGTGTCGCAGATACAAACATTACCTGGTCAAGCTTGTTCTCGAATTCATCAAAGCTCAATGGACGGTTATCCTTGGCAGACGGAAGTCGGAAGCCGTAATCCACCAGTGTCTGTTTACGGCTCTGATCACCGGCATACATACCGCCAACCTGGGGAACTGTCTTATGGGACTCATCTATAATAAGTAAAAAATCATCTCCGAAGTAATCCATCAGTGTATACGGTGGCTGCCCCGGTGCAAGCCCTGTCAGGTGCCTGGAGTAGTTCTCGATCCCGGAGCAGAATCCCGTTTCCTTCATCATTTCCACATCAAAGTTGGTTCTCTCGGCAATTCGCTGGGCCTCGATCAGCTTGTCCTCACTTTTGAAATATTCCACCTGATGTTTCATCTCTTCCAGGATGGCATCTGCCGCACGGCGGATCTGCTCCTGAGGCACAACATAATGGGACGCCGGAAAAATCGCCGCATGGCTTTCCACACTTTTGATCTCACCGGTAAGCACATCGATATCTGTGATCCGCTCGATCTCATCGCCAAAAAATTCCACACGCACTGCCCGGTCTGTAGAGTTAGCTGGAAAGATTTCCAGCACATCGCCACGCACCCGAAAAGTTCCTCTATGAAAATCCATCTCATTTCTTGTATACTGGATATCAATCAGTTGTTTGATAACCTCGTCACGATCCTTCTCCATCCCCGGACGAAGCGAGATCATCATATCAAAAAATTCCTGGGGCGCACCCAGGCCGTAAATACAGGATACGGATGAAACCACGATCACGTCTTTCCGCTCACATAAGGCCGCTGTGGCGGAGAGACGGAGTTTATCGATCTCGTCGTTGGTGGATGCATCCTTGGCGATGTAGGTGTCTGTGGAAGGAACGTAGGCCTCAGGCTGGTAGTAGTCGTAGTAGGAGACAAAATATTCTACTGCGTTTTCCGGGAAGAATTCTTTCATCTCGCCGTAAAGCTGTGCCGCCAGTGTTTTATTATGGGCAAGTACCAGAGTTGGCTTGTTTAACTGGGCAATGACATTCGCCATGGTGAAGGTCTTACCGGAGCCGGTGACACCAAGCAAAGTCTCAAACTGGTTGCCTTCTTTAAATCCCCTGACCAGTTTCTCGATTGCCTGAGGCTGGTCGCCGGTGGGTTGGTATTCGGAGTGTAATTTGAAATGATCCATGTGATTTCTCCTGTTTTAATCAAATTTCATTTATCCAAAATTAAGGTAGTTTTCTTTTAGTATGGTTATATTTTCAGTATATCATCCTATATAAAAAAAGTACAGGGTAAACCGAATGTTTGTTCTGTGCTTTCATATTTTTTTGAGAGTTGCTGTGCATACTATGAGTTTCTCATTTCACAAACAATCCATGCGCTTTATTTACACTCCCTATGTGATATAGTACAATAGATTTCATGGAATCTTAAGAATTTACCCCTTTCGTCTTAATTTCCGGCTGCTATTCTAAGAACATCAGGGAGGTACAAAAAAGTGGCTAACATACTTGTTTGCGATGATGACAAAGACATCGTGGAGGCAATTGAAATCTATCTTACACAGGAGGGATATCACATTCTGAAAGCTTATGACGGGCAGGAAGCCCTGGATATCCTCCATACAGAAAAAGTGGATCTTCTTATCATTGATGTAATGATGCCCCGTCTTGACGGGATCCGGGCAACCGTGAAGATCCGGGAAAGCAATCCGCTGCCTATTATTATCCTGTCCGCAAAATCTGAGGACACGGACAAAATCCTCGGACTTAACATCGGTGCGGATGACTACATCACCAAACCTTTCAATCCGCTGGAACTGATCGCAAGAGTGAAATCTCAGATGCGTCGATACACACAGCTTGGTTCAGCCGCATCTGCCACATCAGAACATATCTATACAACTGGCGGACTTACTGTAAATGACGATAAAAAAGAAGTTCTGATAGACGGCGAGCCTGTACGTATGACACCTATTGAATATAACATTCTCCTTCTTCTCATGAAAAATCCCGGACGTGTTTTTTCCACAACACAGATTTATGAAAGTATCTGGAATGAAGACGCTCT